>OLRT01001674.1_pt1 | contig 15092 bp, 6 predicted proteins | sample 1672021 | NCBI WGS metagenome assembly OLRT01 (sample SAMEA3136637, study PRJEB25190) | human gut metagenome | reverse complement strand
CTTCTTTTTCATTCAGATTTTACTATACCACAGAATCATGCTTGCGTCATACTTCAGAGCTTCGATGTCCTCTTTTTCTTCTCTCAGTACCTTATTTATAGAGGGATCTTTTTTAAGGACTCTCTTCCGGAGGCTGTGCCACCGGTAAATAGCAAGGACAGGAAGTGTATATACACTTCCGAAAAACCAGCAATTTAGGGAACCCTGCCCTAAATTAAAAGCCCAGAAGTCACTACTTCGAAGAACCAAAGAAAGGAGAATCTGCCTATGGCAAAGAGAAAAAGAAATATACAGATTTTGTTTTGTGTTTCCCCCGAAGAAAAGAAGCTTATCCGTAGAAAGATGATTGAATCAAAGACCAAAAACATGGGAGCTTATCTTCGTAAAATGGCAATCGACGGTTATATTGTCAATACAGACACTACTCCATTAAAGAAACAATATGAAGAAATGCATAAGATTGGTGTAAATATTAATCAGATTGCCAAGAAAGTAAACAGCACTGCTCTATGCTCCTGAGATCAGTTCAGACTTACTTCCAGCAAAACGGGAACCTATTTCTGTCACAAGAGATAAATAAGATTGCACTGGCAACTCACTCATTTTCTTCCAAATCTTCCCATGGTTTCAAACCCATTTCCTCCCAGGTGATGCCATACGGTGCACCCCCGGAGGTATTTGTTTTTGGGTTATGCCAGTTATATAACGAAACGAAAAGACCGGGATTTCCCGATCTTCTCATATTATTTATGGACTTTTCTTTTACAAATACTAAATATGACTAAGGATATTCCCATTAAGGAAAGCCACATGATTACATTCGTATCGTCTCCAGTTTTTACATTTGGAGTGCGACTGCTATTATCACCCGATGGTTCTTCTGAAACTGGTGGCGTATTCGTGGTAATTGGTGGTATCGATTCATTTTTAAATTTAGGTTCTGCCGTTACATTCCAAATTATCTGACCATCATAATTACCTGGAACTGTTATGATAAAAGGTTCGCTTTGATATACTTGATTGCTAATTTGTGTTTTTTGTGTCTGGACAAAAAGATACACTCCTTTTTCCAGATCTCTGTACATAACTTCTCCGTCTGAGTTGGTCTTTCCGGACATTCCTTTGATGTTGTTATCCTGTACATATTTTTCCAGTTTTTTTGCAGCTTCTGCCTGAGCGGAAGAATCATCAAAATCAAATACGACTCCAGACTTTGCAAACTCACTCACTAATGCCCATGAATTGTTTTTATATGTTCCAACCTGATACATCGTAAATTCAGTATTACTTAACTTATATACCGTGGTCTCATCTTCAACAGTTGCTTTTAATAATATACTTCCCAGATCATTCGCCGACACAGGTAACGGAATGAGGGGTAAAAGCATACACATCACACTGGCCATACACATATATATTCGCTTACGTTTACTTATTCTGCTCATGTTTTTTCTCCTTCCTGCGTTTATGTAACTTAATGCTCACCCATATGATGATGAAAGCAACAATTCCAGCAATCAATAGAATCAAATTGAATGGGATTGTGCGCTGAAGACCAACTTCCTCATCTATCTTCTGTGCCTCTTCATACGGAATTCTAGTGCCACGTACAAGCAGTCTGTGCGTGTTAACTGCATAAGGAGTACATGTGACCAGTGTTACATAATCCTTGCCCTTTTCAATCTGTAACGAATCTGTATCTGATGGCAATACTGTCAGAATCTGATCCACCTGATAGGCAAAGGTATGATGAAGAACTTTAATATAAAATACATCTCCAACCTCCATCTTGTTCAGGTCGGTGAATATCTTGGCATTTGCAAGTCCACGATGTCCGGATAATACCGCATGACAGCTCTCACCGCCTACCGGAAGCGAAGTGTTTTTCAGATGTCCTACACCTGACTGCAATACTTTTTCGGATGTTCCATGATAAACCGGAAGAACAACATCAAGCTTTGGAATATCAATATATCCCATCATTCCAGTATCATCAATTTTCAAAAGTTTGTTATACTCATCATCTTCTGTCTGGTTTTCATTGCTTTCTGAAAATGGATCTGCTATGGTACCAATTCCAATCAGGCTTTCATTGTATTCCTGCGCCTGCTCGATCATTGCATTTTCCTGTTCTTCCGACAAATGAGAAATCTTCTGTTCATAATCTGCAGCAATCGTTGTGCTGTTCATCTGATTGATGTAATTGCTCACCACCGGATATAGAATTAAAGAAAACGCCGCCAGATATCCGATTCCTCTTAGTATCTTCACTACTTTCTTCATAATACCTTTCACCTTTTCGTCTGTTTCTTCTGAAATACCCAGTCCACACTGGACATTTCAGAAAAAGCAGACATCCTCCCGGTACAATACCGGGAAGATGAACTGTCTTTTTATCCATTCTTAAACTTCAGAATGTCTTAGTTGTTTGCTTTCTTTTTGCCAAAATCTTTGCTTGCTGTTAATGCACCGAAAAGAACGATACCAGCCAGTGTTACCATGAGGGCACCCTTGCTACCAGTAGATGGAAGCTGTGCGCCTGTCTTGTTTTCTACAGCTACTTCTGGAGAGTTATCTTTGCTTGTGATTGCATCACCATCTTTTTTAACTCCATTGTATGTATAATCTACTTTATAACTTGCAAGTTTTCCATCAGTTCCATAAGTTGCAGTAATCTCAACCTTGATATCGCTGAGAAGCTTATTGTATCCTTCTGGTGCTTTTGTCTCTCTTAAGTAGTAAGTTCCGGCATCAAGACCTTTTACAAGAACTTTACCGTTGGTACCAGATACGATTACATCGGATTTGAAACCTCCTGCTGCAGCTTCCTCAGGTGTTGCCTGACGATATTCACCATCTTTTACTTTAACAATATTAATCTTAGCATTTGTATCTGCTGCATCACCTGCTTCGTTTGCTTTATAAAGCTCGAATTCTGCATTTGCAAGTCCAGTCTGAGTCTCACCTTTTAAATAATATTTGAAAATTGTGAAATTGAAAGTATGTACATCTACGATGCTTGGCTCAGATGTACCTGTTCCACCTGCTGTCGGGTCATTGCTGTATTCAACGACCGCCTTGTTGGTATTTGGATTCATACCGATAACAGCATCTTTGTTTAAGGTTGCAGTATAAACAACTGTGATTGTCTCGCCTGTACGCTTCTTATAGGAATTATAGAAATCATTTAAGGTAACTGTTAAAGTACGTTTAGCCTGGTCATATGCAAGTGCGTATGTATTAGTTCCTGATTTCTTAGCAGTAAGTGTTGTATTTCCAACTTTTACAGATAGTACTTCTTTTAAGTCCAGTCCTTTGGACAAAGTATCGCTAAATTTAAAAGTATAAGAATCATATCCTGTCATATCCGGCACTTTAGAAGTCAGCTGATAAGTGACAGTATCGCCAATTCCAAAATCTCCAGCTTTCTTTTCATCTGATTCGCTGTGTGGTGCGATGGTATCTTCAGGATCATTCTCATCGTCCAATTCCATCTGATGGCTGCCATCCCATGAAGCATCTACAATAGCACCAACTGTAATTCCGCTTCCACTCTGAGCCGGAATAATTTTTTTGTCTACTGTTGGGTAATTGCTCTTCATGTTAATTAAAGTATCACCTGTAACGCTGACTAAAGATGCTACGGATGTATAATCCTGACCAGTTCCAGGTGCTGCTGAGGTATCTGTTGCACCTAATGGATAAACTACATAGTATCCATATGCCAGATTATTGATTACTGTAGTACCATCGGTTGTAGTTGCAGTTGTATGAGTAGCATCTACAGTAGCATTATTCTCAAGAATCCAGCCCAGGATCGCTTTTGCAAACTCTGCACCATTACTTCCATCTGTTCCGACCTGTGCGTTAACATAGTTATATGCCGCTTCACTTAAAGCTTCGCCAGATAAAGATGAACCATTATCTACTTTTGTTTTGAAAAATCCTTCATATGCACTGTTCAGTGTATATGCTACATTATCGCCGCTTTTTGTTGCTGTAAAAATCTGATACAGATCCAGAGTTTTTCCTGCTACTGTATTATTGACTGTCAGGGTTCCTTTTGGAGCTTCTGCTGCAAATGCAGTCATGCTCATGGACAGTATCATGGTCATTGCCATCAGAACTGCCATAAATCTTGATACTAATTTCTTCATGTTCCTCTTCTCACTTTCTTTTGATTTTTTATTGGTTCGCTTGGGATTCCTTCAGCTATTACGGTGGAAGTTCCCCACGCAGCCATATCTCTCTCATGCCCCTGCTCCCCCTTTCCTACATCGTCTGTTTCCGTTTCCTTCTGCGTCCGGTATAAAGCAGGAACGCTAACAACAGGCCACCTGCTATGATAAACATCATAATGCCCTCGCCGCCGGTATCCGGAAGCAGTGCAAAATGCCGGTTGATAATCGTGAAGGTAAATCCATCTTTAGAAGTTTCTATTGTAGTTGTATAGCCTTTTATTTCCGTTTCCGTAACAGAATATTTGTAATAATGCGGAGTTCCTGCATCATCTTTTATGTAGGCTGGAAGAGTTTCAATCACTTTCTGCCATGTAGATTTTGATATGTCACCTTTTATTTCATAGTTTTCATAGTTTGGCACAACTTCTGTATGTTTTGTTCCTTCCGCATCCGTCCAGCTTCTGGAAATTGTAATCTTAATAGTGTCTGGTCTGATGTTGTCCATATTCCGGAAATCTTTCCATACCTTATTAATGGTCAGATTTACAAATTCATCACATGGATCCTGTGTATCAGATGGTTCCGGTGACGTGCTATCCCCTGTATTTACAGTAGTTTTGGTATCTGACATCAGAACAGCTTTTGCATCTGATACATAAGCATTCAGATCTGCTGTTTCAGAAGAATCTTTTGTTGCCATAACTGCATTCTGCAATGTGTTATACTCATCTACCTGCACTACATGTTTTACTGAGAAGATGCTCCATCCATTTTCCTGACTGAACGTATCTGTCAGAAGTTTCGAATTCTTTTTGATCTCATCAAAACTAATCGCCGGTTTTCGGTAGATACGGTAATTGTTATTCTCACCTTCTACGCCTGCTTTCGTATTAAACTTATATACAGAGTTCAGATCACTTTTTCCACTGAATGGTCCCACCATCTTAGTTGTTCCACGAACCACGTCACAGTAGTACATATTGTTATTCTTCAGCAGTCCTTCATCGTTGTATCCAACAAAACCTCCGCTTCGTCCATCTGTTGCAGAACCGTCCGCATCATTCCCTGCTCCGCCGGCATAGACATCGTATCCCGTACTGATTCCATATACATTACTGTCTGTGATTTTTGTCCTGTTTGCCTTGATCAAGTTGACACTAATATTGGACTTTACATCATTATCTTTTGTTATGATTCCATTCTTATCACATGGAAGCTTAATAGAGGAATCTCCAATCTTAATGATTGCAAAATCAGTCTGCTGCCCATTGTCTGACGACATTTTGGACAGACCAACGGAAATATCAAGTCCCAGCAGATTCACATGGATAAGATTTCCATCGTACAGCGCATCAACCTTCACAATTCCAAGATTGATGTGCAAAAGATTGGAATCCTGAATCTTATCCAGATACAGTGCCTTTACAAGATTATTCAGAACTACGAGCAACGCGTCCACCACTGTAGAATCCAGTTTTACATCTGCAAGATAGGCAAAGCTTGTTCTTCCGGCAAAGCCACCGGCTGTTCCACCGGATTCTACCAGTTTCAGGCTGTTTTCCTGATTTTGAGCATCTCCTGCATTGCATCTTGACATTCTGGCAAGATTTGCATAGCCGATAAATCCTCCGGCGATCTGCTCCTTTCCGCCTTTACTCTGAACCGTATAACCACCAGGCACTCCTGTCACGCTACTGTCATCTATGTGTGAACCAAAAATATCCAGAACGCCGAGGGCACCGCCCAGAAGCTGTCCAGATTTATCTCCCAGCACATCCAGCTTCTCCATTTTTACAACTCCGCTTTTTCCGGAGTATCCTACAAAGCCACCTACGCTGTTCAGGCCTGTTACATAATTTAATCCTGTTACGCTGCTGTTTTTGACAGATCCATTTAACAGTGAACCACCAAATCCGCCAGCCGTTCCGCTGTATGTAACCTGATTATTCTGTCCTGCATCTGTTGCTGTGTTGGCACTGACGCCAAGCCCTGCATCTGTACTTCCTGTGACATTTCCGTAATATACATAGCTTCGGAATGCATCCAGCACATCGGTTTTTCCAAGTTTTAAAAGATACTGTAATACCGAGGTCTCATTACCTGCACTAATGCTTGCAGCACCGGAAACATCCGCAATACCGAAGCATCCTCCGGCATATTCACCGGCCACTACGGAGCGGATCTTATCCGCATGGATTCCGCTTCCCGGCTTATCCTTCTCGCCAATGACCGCTCCACAGAGACTTCCTGCAAATCCTCCTGCTGCTTTTGCATACCCGGTATTGCTTCCATTTTGATAGGTTCCATTTACGATCACACCCCAGTCATCCCAGGCTGACACAGATGCACAGCGGATGGTAGAAACAGTCGCATTCAGAACCTTAATCAGTTCTGCCGGAGCATTTACCATAAGAACATCCAGAAGCTTATTCAAAAGTCCCTGTTTTGTAGCTGTATCAATAGCTGCCACACTACCCGGATCTACTTTTCCGGCAAAACCGCCTACATAGGAAGTTCCATCTACACGCCTTAAATTTGTGATACTGCAGGAGGAAGTTTCATCTCCCCAGATCTGACCGCCAATCATTCTTCCCACATAGCCTCCGGCAAATCCTGCCGGGTCTTTGTCTGCAATACCGGTTGCTTTGATCCTTGCTCCGGAACGATATCCGTCCACATGGGACTGTTTTACAACCGGCACAAAGGTTTTTAATGCTGCCAGACTGTCTGCACCTATAATCTTAAGGCCTGCCAGTGAAACGTCACCTGTGTTTGCCACAGAACCTGTAAGCATCTCACCAGCAAATCCACCACTGCATCTATAAGCCTCTGCTGACTGAAGATCTGTTGCAGTTCCATTTGTTACGGTACCGCCTTCCATCCGGCCAACATAACCTCCGGCAGAACCTCCTTGTGTTGCTTTATTTGCCAAAATGCTCCTTCCTGCTGTGACTGCGTATCCATATGCATACTGAGAAATGATCTCATTTAACTGTTCTTGATCATTGACTTCACCAAGTGCCTGTAATTTATTACCGTAACTTCCATAAGAACCGACAGCGCCAACCCATTTGTTCCAGGTATCCGTATCCAGTCCACGAAGCGGTCCATAAACAGCTGTATTCTTTTCTGTCGGATACACTGCCTGAAGAAGCGTCAGCGGATTATCTAGTTTGATAAGACCAAATAAAACCTTCAGACTTCCTGTATCTGCAACATTCGCACACCGCATCAGTCCTGTATAACCTCCGGCATATTCCGTTCCATATACGGAACGGATACGATAGGCCGCACATTCTCTTACGGTTCCTGTATATGCAGCACCTTTCCAGTTATCCGTATTGTTTCCCCAGATCTGACCGCCGTAGTTGTAACCTGCATATCCTCCTGCAAGTCCACGGTAAATGCTGTCATCACTTTCAGCCTGAGCCCTCACAGCACCTCCACAAGGTACACAGGTTGTTTCGCTGTTTTTGATCACTGGAACAAAGGACTGTAAAACTCCAAGAAGATTATCTGCCTTTATCAGACCTCCAAGAACATTTAATCCCTTTACCACATCTGCAGCACTTCCCGGCTCCATGGTTCCAACATATCCACCGGCACTTTCACGCCCTATGATATGTGCAAAATTATAAGAATTACTATTCTGAATCTGAACTCCCAGAAGTTCTCCTGCATATCCACCGGCTTTTCCCGTAACACCGTCTCCGTCTGTTGCAAGAACATTAAATCCGCCTGTTGCTCCATAAACATCTGAGCTGTCTATGATAGATGCAACTACAGTCAGTGCTGATAACAGTCCTGTCGTAGAAAGAACATGATCCAGAACACTTGCTCCACCGATGGCTGCCGTACTTCCCATAGCAGCTTTACCAATATAGCCGCCGGCATAACGATAACCATTTACCGCATATGCACTGTCATTTCCGTAATAACTGCTACCATCTTCCTGCTGCAGATTCTTCGGCTCACTGACACCTGTATGCTGCAATTTATTTACATCGGAATTGCTGATCTGTACACCAGTTCCGCATCCGATAAAGCCTCCGGCACTTCCGGCATCCGCATCGTTGGTGCTATCTTTTTCAAGAGTACCTGTAACGGTAACGGTAAACCCTTTTTCTACAGAATTAACACTGGCATTACTGATCACCGGAACAAAAGCATTGACCAGGGATAGTAATCCTGTCAGATCAACCAGTTTTGTAAGAATTGATGATTTAGCTCCAATCTCTGCAACCGCTCCGGCTTTTACCAGACCTCCGAAGCCTCCGGCATAACGAAGGCCTTCTACTTTCAGAAGATTTTCTACTGCCGTTCCTTTTCCGGAATCAACAGCATTTGCTGAATTATCTACATGACCGCTCTGCATCTCTCCAACAAAGCCACCTGCATAGCCTTCTGCGTTTTCAAATCCACTGTCAGCCGTAACAGTCAATCCATCTGCGGTACCAGCAACTTTGCAATTTGTAATTTTGCTGGATGCAGCCTGCAAGACACTCGCCAACTCTTTCAGACCCAGAATCTTACCAAGAACACTGTTCAAAAGATCTCCTGTTGCATCTCCTGCCTCCGCTGCACTTCCGGACCGCATGATTCCGATATAACCCCCGGCATGATACGGTGCCTTGACTTCTTTTACATTAGTTACGTCAGAGTTTTTGACCATAACTGCTTTTCCATTACCGATGTATCCTCCGGCATCTCCAAGCGCCACATCATCATTTTTTCCGGATGCTGTTACAACTAAGTTATTTCCTTCAATAGAAGAATCGGAAATTCTCGGATAAGCCACATCCATGACACTGAGAAGTTGATTTACATTCAAGAGGCCCAGTAACTTAATAGAACCTGTCTGTGCCACATCACCAGGCATCAGCCTTCCTGCAAAACCACCGGCATAGCTGGTTCCCTTTATATAAGAAAGTCCGGTAATATTTGTTGTTGCAATCGCACCAGCCTCGCCTTCGGTTGTTCCATCCTCACTGTTCGTGTCTGTGTCCGCTTTGAATCCGGAATTGTTGTTTCCATAATTGATATCCACAGCCTGACCGTCTCCCACAAAGCCGCCCGCCATATCGGCGGATACCTGAGGGTCAGAACCATTCGAAACATAGGCAATAGAAGTATTATTGAACTCCGGTCTCAGGGCACTGACAACTCCAAGCAGATTCTCTAATTCAATTCCTGTCAGTTTTGATGTAGTGGAATCTCCGGCACTTAATGCATCTCCGGCTTTCGCAAAACCTGCAAAGCCTCCGGCTTTTCCTGATGTTGCAGATGCAGTAACAGTTTTCAGGTTGCTAATCTTTGTATCCCTTGCTCGTCCACTAATGCATTCTCCAATAAAGCCACCACTATAACCTTTCTCATTGCTAGTAGACACACTATATCCTGACGAAACACCTGAAACAGTGCTGTCAACTGTAAACGTCTCAATCATCTGCCCTACAGAAAGAAGGCTGTCAATTTTCAAAAGCGGTAATCCAAGAAGTTTAATACCACCAACATTAGCAAGAGTACCACTTCCGAAATATCCGGCAAATCCTCCTGCACACTTTCCAGCCGTTACAGAATTCAGATTTGTGACGGATGTTTTCCTTACTTCTCCACCTGTTCCATAACCGATAGCACCTCCGGCACGACCATTATCCTGATCTGACGCAGTAACTGTAAGTCCCAAAGAGCCTCCGTTTACGGAACAATCTTTACATTCAAAACGCATGTAGTCTGCTGCTGTAACTGTTCCGCCAAGGACATCACCGACACTGGTCATTTTAGCGTAACCTAAGATTCCTCCAGCATTCTCCGTTGCTGAAATCTTCACAGAGGAAGCTGCATTGATCTGATTCACACGATCTGCAAATTCGTAGGTAACACCGGTCTTATTAAGCACTCGCTGGAGGGCTTTTGTAGTTGACTTTGAATCGTCCGTAAGTTCTGAAGTATTGGAAATCTGGACAGCACCTGCATATCCCACAAGTCCACCGGCATTTTTACCGTTTGCTGTTACAGAAATGCTATCTCCTGCAATGGTGCATCCGCTTATAACAGAAGGTCGAAGTCCCACCAGGTTCAGAAGATCCATGTTGGTAAATTTACCATTTAACAACCCTGTAAGAAGATCCTTTACAATTACCAGAAGTCCCTGGCTTTCATCAATATCCGCTACATCACCAAGAGTTGCTATACCGGCAAATCCTCCGGTATAATCTCTTCCGGACACTGTGCCAAGAGAAGAAATACTACAGTCTACTGCATAACTGTTACGCATTTCTCCAACAAATCCGCCTGCATAACCACTTTCCTTAGCAGCACTTCCCTGTGCAGATACGTTTACTGTTCCACCAATCGTGCAATTCAGCATAACTGTATTGACCGGGAAATTTCCCATTAATTCAATACCAAGGCTGCTTAATGCGCCTGCTACGACTGCATTCGCAGAACGTCCCACAAATCCACCGGAACAGTCATTTCCAGATACTGTGGTAGTGCCGCCTACAGAACAGTTTTTCATCACTGCACCGATGGCTTCCCCGGCGAATCCACCGGTACTCTTCTGACCTGTAACAGAAGTGCCACCGCTTACAGAACAATTCTGGATACTTGGATTGACATAGCCTACCGGAATCAATTTGTCTACACTGAGCAATCCTCCATTTAAAAGTACAGTTAACAAATCACCGACTCCAAGCAGCGGAATCAGATCCAGAATTTTTGTTAAAGTAGTAACCAGACCTCCTAAGCCACTTGATACCAAATCATACTGTGTCATACCACTGACATAACCTGCGAAGCCACCGGTTCGGTCATTTGCATTGGAAACTCCATGTAAATTCTCCACATTGCAGTTTTCAATCTGGATATTTCCTTTTACAACGCCAGCAAAGCCTCCTGTTGCCAGAGATTGCGGATCCGGTTTCAGTCCACTTAAATTTCCAAGCAGGAGCTTCAGCACACTTCCAATCAAACTGATATTCTGTTTAACTTTTGTTGTAGTAGTAGAAACCGTCACATCAGAAAGGGTAATATTTTTCACAGTGATTGGATTTTGGGATATTGTAAGGGATGTAGAATATGGCGTTGTCAGATTTCTGAAAAATCCAATACCATATTCTGCCTGCTTGTCCTGATCAACGGAAGTCGCCTGTGAAATATTGATATGTCTGATTATTATATTCTGACCTTCAACCATTCCCTTTCGGCCTTCCATGTTTCCCTGATAATTGTCAATAGGATTCCAATCATCATCTTCTCCATTAGAATTGGTTCCCTCTTTGGAAAGATCAATATCACGAAAGATGATGTAATTCGCATCCTTGCTGTATTTATATCCGGAGCCTGCAATATTGGTATTGCTATGTTTTGACGTATCATAAGTAAGTACATAAGTTTTATTCTCATCAACTGTTATACTTTCCGAATCTATATCATCAGTAAAACCACTTTCATCCCCACTGCTTGTAAAAGCTTCTGCATCATCACTTCCTGTCTCAGCTGCTTCCTCACTTTCTGCCGGAGTCATATCAATCAAATCTCTGTCTTTTACAGTTGCACCTGCTTCAACAGATGCCGCTTCGGAAGCACTGGCAGTACTGTCTGTCGCAGTTACCGTCATATCGGCTGACTCCTGAATAGTACTGCTCACATATACATAACGCTTTGTAGCTGTTGTGCCAGCTATATCCAAGGATGAATTATCCAGATATTCTGTTTCTCCCAGCTTATGGTCACCTTTTTTATTTCCATACAATTCTTTTCCAGACCAATTATATGTATCATTAAACTTTACAATATCCGCATCACCCGGATAATACAGTTCTGTTTTGTATGTCTGTGTATCAGCTGCTGGTTTCCAGGCTGTATATCCACTCAGTGCGCCCCCAAGTATTCCCGGCTTTTTCTCTCTTGTTTCATACACTCGCCAGATTGGCTCTGTCACATCCGTATCTGTTCCGATTGCTCGAAGCTGTATTTCATTTCCAATCAGAATATAATTTTTATCACCAATCTTTTTTACCACCTGACCGAAATAATTTCTTCCTTCATAGTCGGACGGATATGCGCTAGTAATATCCTGAGTTGTCTCCTCTGTCCCAGCCTTATTTGCAAGAAGCTCCGGTGTTTCTGTTGTAAATGAAGAAGCAAGCACATAATTATGTGTTTTGCTGTAAGTAAGATAGGAACCATCTTCCAGTGTAAAAACCTGTCCCATTCCAACCTTTTCAGCAATATAATCCTCGCTCATTACAGGTTCGCTGTCTGAAGATTCCCCTTTCATCAATTCAAGCTGGTATCGGTTATACACATAAATCGTATCAGTCACAGAATCATATACTGTGTTGCCTGTGCGCTCTGATGATGAAGTGATGCTACCTGTAAAATCTGATGGGAAGTTCCAGACATTTTCATTATCTATTGGAATATCATTCATCAAACAATAGGAAGCGTCTGATGCATAGGTAAGTTCTGCACCATCTGCAAGAACCTTATCCCCTTCACCAACATTTCCATCTTTGTCTCCGGAAAACATCTGTGTTCCTGTACCGATTTGCAGAAGTTGCTGGTAATTGTAGATACATATTTTTCCATCTTCATAATCTGGATTTGCTTCTTCCAAAGTATCTGAGGTGTTTTCATCCTCGGTAATTGTTTCTTCTCCATCTGTAAATCCTTGATCTTCAGAATTACCAAATTCCTCTGTTACTTCAGAACTAATATCTGTATTTGGCTCTGATTCTCCTTCAAAAGAATCAGGAATATCACTTTCCGTGATATCAGATATTTCAGATGTATCACTGCTGAAACCATCCTGTTCCGATATATCTGTAATTTCACTATTGGTCTGCACATTCATTCTTTCTGAATCTTCAGCATTCGCAACTACGACTTGCGAAGATAATAATGTAACACACAGAACAACTGCTGTAATTCGTCTTAAAACACTCAATTTCTTGTTCATAAAATCGCCTCAAATCTTCTGTCATGCTTGACTTTTTGTTACTTTTAACCACTCTGGCTGCTTTGCTGCCGCCGTCAAGCACTGGATCAGTTTTTTGGAAAACGCTCCGCATTCACCATTTGAAATCATCCGTATCGCCTCTTCTGGTTCATATTTTCTTTTATATGGACGATCATTGATCAATGCATCGTAAGCATCAACAATCCCAACGACCTGTGCACACATCGGAATCGCATTTCCTTTTAAACCATCCGGGTATCCTGATCCATCATATCTTTCATGGTGATGTCTGCATATTTCATAACTATATTGGTTCAGCTTTTCCGTTATTACTCCTTCTGGGAATCTCCGGGTCATCGCTGCACCTACTAATGGATGTTGTTTTACTACATTCATTTCTTCATCTGTCAACTTTCCATTTTTATTCAAAATTTCAATTGGTACTTTTATCTTTCCAATATCATGAATCGGTGCCAAATGGGCTACTGAAGCAATTTCTTCATCCGTAATTCCGTATTCCGGATAATTCTTCTGCAATTGAAGATATACCTGTTTCGTATAGAAACTGATATCATCTTGATACCCTGATTCAACTATCTGATTATGATTCAATACAGTAGTTAAAAGTGATACCATATCCCAATACTGCTTTGCCAAATCCTGTTCTTTCTTTACGAGTTCCTGTTCCATTCTTATAACTGTGTTCTGGACAATCTTCTCATTATGTAATGTAATAATTGCAGTATTCTCATTTGCATCTATATATTTTTTTGCTTCCATCCAAACATATTCATTCTTATCTTTTCCCGTAATTCTGCGATATGGAAGATCTTTTTCCATACATCCATCAACCAGGTTTTCTTCTAATCCTTCACTTGATAAGAAACCATGAACCATTTTTTTATCAGGAACATACACATATCTTTCTACATACTGGCTTATGAACTCTTCATAGCTTTCTGTATTTCTTACTTTCTCATACACTTCACGGATATGTGAGTACACACACTCGTAGCTTTTATCCTTCAAGTTCAGTTTTAACACAACATAAAATCGTCCAAAATATTCATCTTCTCCAGGACGGATAACGTCTGAAACCTTTACGCTCTCTAATTTATTATTGTATGTATTCTGCAAGCTTAACAATATTTTATGTATCTTGCAGGTATCTTCTAAATTTCTGGAACAAAAACGATCTTCTTCCAAACAACGATTAATTGCCATTGTTTCCTCTACACACGATATAATTTCCATCAGAGAAATATTCTCCGGTTGTTTTGCCAACATATAGCCACCATTTGTACCTTCACAGGCTTTTATGATTCCTGCTTGCTTTAACTTTTTTGTTATTTTTGGAATATAACTGGATGGAACACTTAGTTCCTGAGATAATTCTGATGTAGAGATCATCTGCCTTTGTGCTGCCAGATAACATACGATTCTGATAGCATAATCCGTTGTACTTGTAAGCTGCATGGTTTTACCCCTTTCCTTAGCTAAACTATTTCAGGTATTAGTTCGTCCTAAAAAATTGGTGGGTTCCTGTCGGACGATGAAATTGATTATTCAAAAATTTCCATCAATTTCATCAAGATATGGGGGTCGTTCTACTCTATCATCAGATATAAGATCTAGAATTCTATAAATAATAATATCGCAACATATAGTAATGCGATGATGGGTTTTCAATATAATTTTTTCTCATTGTCTATTTGAATCAGAGAATGTTTCTCATCAATATTTCTGTATTATATACCATTTTAATTTTTTTTATAATGTTCCAAACAGGAAAAGGTTTTTTATTTTTTTGTAAAATCTGTTCCATCGTATCGATACTCTTCCATATAATACCTTTTTATGAACTTCGTTCAAAAAAAGAAACCATGCCTCAACACGATTTCTCTTTCTTTTTCTATTCTATTTCTTTTAACATTTTATAAATAATC
>OLRT01001673.1_pt1 | contig 15093 bp, 14 predicted proteins | sample 1672021 | NCBI WGS metagenome assembly OLRT01 (sample SAMEA3136637, study PRJEB25190) | human gut metagenome | reverse complement strand
TGTGTAATTTAGGAGAAATGATAGCCAGAGAAAATATAGAAAAAGGACATTCTATAGGGCTTGAACAAGGATTAGTACAAGGACAAAAATTGGAAAGAAGAAAGAAAAATATTGAATTAATAACAAATTTGATGAATAGCTTAAGTATTTCGTTTTCAAAAGCAGTTGAATTGTTAAAAGTTTCTGAAGATGAAGTTTTAGAAATAAAAAAATATTTTGAAGCTTAATGGTATTTGCTGACAAGGACGATATTTTGTCCTTGCTTTTATTTTTGATGACAAAAAATAGATGTAAATAGCTAGAAATGATAACGTTTTTGGAAAATGCTTGTGATAAAATAAACATGAGGAAAAAGGAGATGTATTATGAATACTTATGAACATTTATTTACACCTATTAAAATAGGAAATACAACAGTAAAAAATCGTATTTTTATGCCACCTTTATCAACTAATCTTGCAGATAAAGGTTATGTAACAGATGCGTTAGTAAAGCACTATGCAGCTAGAGCAAAAGGTGGAGTAGGACTTATTGTAACTGAAGTTACAACTGTAGAACCTACATATACATATTTACCAGGAGATATGTCAATCTATGATGATTCTTATATTCCTGGATGGAAAAAACTTGTAGATGCAGTACATCAATATGATACTAAAATCTTATCACAACTCTTTCATCCAGCTTATATGGCTTTTCCAATTCCTGGGACACCACAATTGATTGCTCCTTCAAATGTAGGACCATATTATGCTAAAAGTGCCCCTCGAGAAGTAACAAAAGAAGAATTAAAAGTAATTGTTAAACAATTTGGTGAAGCTGCTTTACGTTTTAAAAAAGCAGGAGGAGATGGTGTAGAAATCCAAGCTGCTCATGCACATGGTTTATTAGGAGGATTTTTAACGCCTTTATATAATAAAAGAACAGATGAATATGGTGGAGATATTCATGGAAGATTACGTTTAACTTTAGAAGTTATTGAAGAAGTAAGAAAACAATGTGGTAGAGATTTTATCATTGATGTGCGTATTTCAGGAGATGAATACAGTGATGGTGGTTTAACACTTAATGATATGATCTATGTTTCTAAACAATTAGAAAAAGCAACCGTTGACTTTATTCATGTTTCTGGAGGAAATACCATTAAAAAAGGAAGTTCAATGCCAGCAAGTGGAACAGCTCCGGCACCACATAAACATGCAAGTGAAGAAATTAAAAAACATGTATCTATTCCAGTGGCAACAGTTTCGCGTATCAACGAACCTTGGGTAGCAGATGAGTTAATCGCTAATGGTGTTTGTGATGCGTGTATGATTGGTCGTCCTAATTTATGTGATAGTGAATTTGCGAACAAAGCAAAAGCAGGAAAAACAGATGAAATTAGACCATGTATTGGTTGTGGAAGATGTTTAACAGGAATTATGTTTGGTAAACCAATTAGTTGTACAGTCAATCCAGCTGTTGAAAAAGAAGAAATTGATGAAGCTCCTGTTAAGAAAAAAGTACTTGTTGTTGGTGGTGGACCAGCAGGAATGGAAGCTGCTTATGTCGCTAAAAAACGTGGACATGAAGTTGTTTTATGTGAACAAAGTGATCGTTTAGGTGGTCAATTAAATATTGCTTGTGTGCCTATTGGTAAACAAGAAATTACTAAAGTAGCTAAATATATGAAGAGTCAATTAACAGGTGTTGATGTTCGTTTAAATACAACTGTGACTAAAGAAATGATTGAAAATGAATTTAAAGATTATGAAATTATTACAACAGTAGGCGCAACACCTAAAGAAATTGCACCTTATAAAGTCTTTAAACAAACAATGACGGCTGATGATATTTTATCTGGTAAAAAATTCCCAGGTAGAAAGATCGTAATTATTGGTGGTGGTTCTGTTGGTTGTGAAACAGCAGATTATTTAGCACCATTGATTAATGATTTATTCCCTACAAATAGAGATATTACTTTAATTGAAATGACTAAAGGATTAATGACAGGGGAATCTGGAGCAACGAAATCATTGCTTACAAGACGAATGATGGAAAAAGGTGTGAAAATTGAATTAAATTCAAAGATCACTTATGTAGATGAAAATACTATTAAATATGAAAAGAATCATCAAGAATATGTTCTAGATGATGTTGATACATTAGTTTTTGCAGTTGGTTATAATCCAGTTGCTTCACCAATTGAAAATGCGCATTTAATTGGTGATTGTCAAAAAGTAGGAACATTAAAAGATGCTATTACAAATGCATATCAAATAACAAAGGAGATATAATAATATGAAACTATTAGAACCAATCCAAGTAGGGAAAATGACATTAAAAAACAGAATTATGTTTCCACCTCTTACAACAGGGTATGAAGAAAGAGATGGATCTATTGGTCAAAGAAGTTTAAGTTTTTATGAAAGATTAGCGAAAGGTGGAGCTTCTTATGTTGTTATTGGTGACGTAGCTCCTGTACGTACAGCATCACCAACACCAAAACTTTATAGTGAAGAACAAATACCAGCCTTTAAAAAACTTGCGGATACATTACATCAATATGATTGTAAAGTGGCTTTACAAATCTTCCATCCAGAATATGATGTTCCTGGTGTTGGAAAAATGATTATGGAAGCAGGAATAGCTCGTCAAAATGCGGCTAAAGCAAAAGCTGAAGGAAATGAAGAAGAAGCTGTAAAACAAACTGAATTAGCACAAAAGCTTACGAAAGATGCTTATGCTAAATTACATCATGATATGCAACATTTTGTAAATGAAGCAACAGTTGAACAATTAAATCAAATTAAAGAAAGTATTGCGAGTTGTGCGCATAAAGCAATGCTTGCAGGAATTGATGCGATTGAAGTTCATGGCGATCGTTTGTTAGGTTCTTTATGTTCTGAAGTATTAAATCATCGAAGTGATGCATATGGTGGTTCTTTTGAAAATAGAATTCGTTATGCTTTAGAAGTTGTTAAAGCAATTAAAGAAGCTGCACCTGATTTAACAATTGAATATAAACTTCCAATTATTACTTTAAATAAAGATGGAAGTTTGAGAGGTAAAGGTGGTTTAAAAGAAGCTGAAGGAATTGCTTTTGCGAAAAAACTAGAAGAAGCAGGCGTTGACATGATTCAAGTAGCTCAAGCCAACCATACAGGAAATATGGGTGATACGATTCCGCCAATGGGAGATGTTCCTTATAATTGGACATTACCAGTTGCTAGAAAAGTTAAAGAAGTTGTTTCTATTCCAGTAGCAACAGTAGGTAGAGTGGTAAGTGTAGAAGCTGGTGAAAAGATCTTAAATGATGGTGATGCTGATATGATTGGTTATGGACGTTCTTTATTAACTGATCCTGATATTGCTTTAAAAGTGAAAAAAGGTGAATGCATTCGAGAATGTTTAAACTGTAATAAAGGATGCGTTGATGCAATTCAAAATAGACAATACATTTCATGCGTTTTAAATGCTGAAAATGGAAATGAAGCTACTGTTTCAATTAAACCAACAAATAATCCACAAAAAGTTGTTGTTATTGGTGGAGGAATTGCTGGTTTAGAAGCAGCAAGAGTTGCTGCCGTTAAAGGACATGCAGTGACTTTATTTGAAAAAGCAGATCATTTAGGAGGACAAATCAATATTGCCTCTGTTCCACCAAGAAAAAATGAAATCTTAAGAAGTGTTGAATATTATCAAAAAGTCTTACCTACATTAAATGTAGATATTCATTTAAATGAAGAAGCAAAAGATATCAATAGTTATGATTATGCTATTATTGCTGTAGGGGCACATAATATGGAAATGCCAATTCCTCATGATAACAGCAATATTGTTTCTAGCTGGGATGTTTTAAACGGACAAGAAGTTACTGGTGATTGTGTGGTTATTGGTGGAGGTTTAGTAGGTGCTGAAACTGCTGAATATCTAGCAAATAAAGGTCATCAAGTGACAATTGTTGAAATGATGGATAAAATTGCTGCTGGTGAATCTACAACTGTTTTACCATTAATGATGAAAGACTTTGCAGATCATAATGTAAAACAATTAGTGAATACAAAAGTAGATCATATTGAAAATAATATTGTTTATACAGCAAATGAACAAATCAAAGCTGATACAATTATTAATGCTTTAGGATCAAAGAAAAATATCTTTGATGATTCATCTATTACAATTCCTCATGTATGTGTAGGAGATTGTTCTGGTGAAAGAACTGCTGATATTGCAAGTGCTATTAGAACAGCTTATAAAGCTGCTAATGAAATAGATTAATTGTAAAAATGTATATAGATAAAATTTATTGTATTATAGTGCAATAAAGTGGATGAATTTAAAAGTTTTTGTATTACGGTACAAAAACTTTTTATATAGCTAAATATATCGATTATCGATAATAAGGAATAAATTTTATTTTTTAACTCATATTATTACTGAACTGCAGTATTTTTTACTCAACGACATCACTTTATTTTTTTATGTCAAAAAAAGGAGAAAAATGTTTCTTTTGAAAAATGATTATGCTATAGTGGTGTCGTGGATTAGTATAATCTATGGTTATAAAGAAGCTTAGCTTTTTGCTTTTTTATATATGTAGGATAAAAAGGAAAATTTATGGAAGTAGAAGAGGATTTAGATATTCATTATTATGTTTTATATTGTCAGAGTTTGAAAATAGAAAAGCTTTATTATGTATTTAACAATCAAAAAGATGTAGAGGCTTTTATCCCAAGATATGAAAAATATATTAGATCAAAAGATAAAGTCATCATTAACCCTATGTTTCCTGGATATCTCTTTATTAAAACAAGTAAAGATCAAATAGAATTTGATACAATGCTTACTTTAATGTATGAACAAAAAGATGGTGTCATTAAAGAATTAAAAAAAGATGAGGTATCTGCACTTACAAAAGATGAAATACATCTCCTACATTTATTACTTAATAAACACTATATATTAAAGATTTCTAAAGGATATAAAGAAGATGGAAGATTAATACTTACTGAAGGTCCATTGATGAAACTTCAAGAACATATTACTGCTATCATTCCTAAAGATCATTTAGCAATCTTAAATATTAAGTTTTTAAATAGGAAAATAAAAGCAGGTTTAGAAATGCAAAATAGGAATCTATAGAGTAGGGGTAGCCGCCTATATTGATTATTTGAATATAGTTTATTTAGTCTAATATAAATACTTATTAGATAGGTAAACTATATTCTTTTTTTACAAAAATAGAGGGGAGAGGATATAGATGAAAAAAATAGAATATGAAAAATGTGTTGTATGTCATCAAGAAACAGAAGTTAAAAAAGATGAACCAATACAAAAATAGACAGTTTTGTGTAGTTGGTGCAGGTCAATTATGTCAAAAGTGTTTTAAAGAAATATATAAAGATCAATAAGGAAGTTGGGGAATATGGAAATAGTACAAGAAGAGTATCAGGATGAATGGATTAATCTTGAAAAAGAGAAACCAGTCTATTTTTTTGTTAAAAGAGTTATTGATATTGTTTTATCATTATGCGGGTTGATTGTTTTATCACCTGTTTTTTTATTAATTGCAATTTTAATAAAAAAGGATGATGGTGGAGATGTTTTTTATAAACATAAAAGAATAGGTCATATGAATCAAGATATTTATTTATATAAGTTTAGAAGTATGACAAGTAAATATAAAACTTTTGATGAATTTTATCAAACATTATCGATTGAACAAAAAGAAGAATGGGAGAAAACTTTAAGTTAGAAAATGATCCTAGAATTACTAAAATTGGTAATTTTTTAAGAAAGACTTCTTTAGATGAATTACCACAAATAATTAATATTTTAAAAGGTGATATGTCTATTATTGGTCCAAGACCTGTTGTTGATGATGAAATAGAAAAGTATGGAAAAGATAAAGCTAAGTTTTTATCTGTCAAACCAGGACTTACAGGATATTGGGCTGCTAATGGAAGAAGTGCTACTACATATGAAGATAGAATTAATATGGAGCTTTATTATGTTGATCATTGTTCTTTATTATTAGATATTCAAATCTTCTTTAAAACAATTTTATCTGTTTTAAAAAAGGAAGGTGCGAAATAGTGGAGAAAGGACACACACAGATAAGAATACTTCAAATATTATCTAAATTTGATAATGGTGGAATTGAATCGTTTATAATGAATTATTATAGGTCATTAGATAAAAATAAATTTCAGTTTGATTTTGTATGTGATGAAAATTCAACTATACCATATGAAAATGAAATAAAAAAATTGGGTGGTAAAATATACAGACTGCCATCATGTATGCATTTATTTAGATATACAAAAGAAATGATGTATTTAATAAAAAAAATAAATATCAAATTGTTCATGCAAATATGAATACGTTAAATGTAATTCCATTATTTTCATCTTGGCTAGCTAAAGCTCCTATTAGAATTTGTCATAATCATTCAACGATAGGTAAAGGTGAGTATAAAAAGAATATTTTTAAATATATTTTAAAGCCCTTTTCAAAAGTATTTCCCACTCATTTATTTGCGTGCAGTTTACATGCGGCAAAATGGATGTATGGTGAAAGAACTGTAGATAGGGGAGAAGTATATATTATAAAAAATGCAATAGATATTAAAAAATTTTTATTTAATGAAAGCCATAGAAATAAGATAAGAGACCAATTGAAAATTGGTAATGATACGATTGTTATAGGTCATGTAGGTAGATTTTGTTATCAAAAAAATCAAGAATATCTCTTAGAAATATTTAAAAATTATAAAATTAAAAACAATAATTCAAAATTAATGTTAATAGGTGATGGAGATAAGACAAACTTTAAAAGTTTAATAAGTAATTATGATTTAAAAAGTGATGTGATTTTATTGGAATCTAAAAATAATATACAAGATTATTATAGTGCAATGGATGTATTTATACTTCCTAGTAGATATGAAGGATTAGGAATGGTTGCGATTGAAGCACAAATAAATGGTTTGTATTGTTATTTATCAAATATGGTTCCTAAAGAAGCTATAATTTCTAAAAATTATAGTTTTTTTGATTTAAAAAATAAAGATATTGACATAAGAGTATACAATCGAAATACAATTAAAAATAATATTAATTTTGAAAGTTATGATATCGATAAAGCTTGTAGATATTTAGAAAATATCTATACTTCTTTGCTAGATGAAATGGAGGAATAAAATGATAAAGGTGTGTCACGTTGTTAGTGGATTAAGATCAGGTGGAGTGGAATCGATGATATATAACTATACTAGTCATATGAGAAAAAATTTTGAATGGCATGTTTTGTATCAGCATCAACCTTCTAAAAAAAATGTAGATGAGTTTACAAAGTTGGGATTCAAATTAAAAAGAATTCCTTCTAAAATTAAGCATCCTATAAAAAATTATAAAGCTACATATAAATATTTAAAAGAAAATAATATTGAAGTTGTTCATTGTCATATGACATTAATGAATATTTTTCCATTAATAGCAGCTAAAAAATGCAATATCAAGATAAGGATTAGTCACTCTCACAATTCAGATGTTCAAGATAAAAATATTTTAATAAAAATATTTGAACATATATTAAAAGTGGTATGTAATAGATATTCTACAATTAATATAGCTTGTGGAAAAGATGCAGGTGAATATATGTTTCTAGATAATAAATATTGTATTTTAAATAATGCATTAGATTTAGAAAAATATAAGTACAATATAAATTTTAGAAATGAAATAAGAACTAAATATATGATTAAAGACAATGAGATATTATTAGGCCATATAGGTAGATTTACATATCAAAAGAATCAAGAATTTTTATTAGATCTTATTAATAAACTACCATCAAAATATAAATTAATGATGGTTGGAGATGGAGAAAATTTTGAAAATATTAATAAAATGATAATAGATAGAAATTTAAAGGATCGAGTGGTGCTTACAGGAATTGTAAATAATACAAATGAATTTTATAGTTCTTTTGATTTGTTTGTATTACCAAGTAGATGGGAAGGACTTCCTATTGTTGGATTAGAAGCACAGGCTAATGGACTTTATTCTGTTATGTCAAATAATATTGATAAAAATGTAAATATTATAAACAAAGTTGATTTTTTAAATATTGATAATATAGATAAATGGGTTGAAGTTATAAACTTTATAATAAATTCAAAAAAGAATATTAACAGAGAACAAGATACAGCTCTATTTGATATTAATGGAATTAATATAGAAATAGAGGCGGATAAATTAGAAAAAATATATTTAGGAAAGGAATAAAATATATGAAAGAAAAAGTAGCTATATGTACTTTGTATGATTCAATTAATTGTGGAACATTTTTACAGGCATGGTCATTAAAAAAAAATTTAGAGAGAATGGATTGTGATGTTTTTTTTGTTGAATTGAAGAATAATAATTCGTCAATATCAAAAAAAAATAAAGTATCAAAAGTGACTATTAAGGAAATTATTATAAAATTAATAAGGAAAATAAAATTACAAATTAAATTTAAAAAGTTAAAAAGTGAATTTAAACTAATAAGTTTGGATGATTTAAATAATGACAATGCAATGAAATATGTATTTGTAGGTAGTGATGAATTATGGAATATAAAAAATGATTCATTTCATCATTATAAAGAGTTTTTTGGATATAATTTTAAAAATAAAAAGATAATAGCATATGCACCTAGTGCAAATGATGTTACTGCGAATGATTTAAAAAAATATGATAGTTCAATTAATTTTGATAATTTTTATAAGCTTTCATGTAGAGACAAAAAGACTATGCACTTATTACAAGCATATAAAAAAGAGCAAATAACTAAAGTAGTTGATCCAACTATGTTGGTTTGTGATTTTTCTGAAATAATTGTAAATAATAATCTTAATAATTATATCCTTGTGTATGGACATGAATTTACTGATGAGCAAATTAGAAATATAGTCAATTTTTCAAAAGTAAATCGTTTAAAAACTGTATCAGTAACAAAATATTTTTCTTGGTGTGATAAAAATATAGTAGCATCCCCGGGAGAATTTTTAGGATATGTAAAAAATGCAAAATATGTAATAACTGGAACTTTCCATGGATCAGTATTTTCAATATTGATGAAAAAAAACTTTGTTGTGTATTTGAATAATGGTAATAAAATTTTAGATTTGCTTTCTGACTATCATTTAGAAAATAGAATTGTTCAAAGTAACAATAGTATAGAAGAAATACTACAGACTACCATTGATTACGAGGAAGTATATAAACTATTAGAAGATAATAAGATGCAATCTGTAACTTATATAAAAAATGCGATGAATAAGGAGTAAATATGAAAATTGTATATATTGTTAAAACAAAATTACATTATTATCCACCATGTATATCTCAAATTAGGATGATTAAGAAATTAGGTGGAGATATTGAAGTTATTTATGGAACATGTGATGAAAAAACACGACAACTTTTAGAAAAAGAAAATATTAACTGTATCAAAGTTGGAAATTTAAAAGACGAGAATCCAAAAATTATTGAAAAAGGATTAAGTTGGTTAAATTATAGAAATTCATTATTAAAAAAAATGAAGCAATATGAGAAAGAGAATACTGTTTTTTGGTTTGGAACAGCTGAATCGCTTATGCCTATGAAAGGATTGCTTCATAAATATAATTATAATGCAACAATTTTAGAGTTGTTAGATGATGATGATTTAAAAAGAAAACTATTAAAAAAAATGCTTAAAAATGCAAAAGTTGTATGTTGTTGCGAAGAAACAAGAGCATGGTTGATGAAGTATTGGTATGAGTTAAAAGAATTACCTTTTGTTTTTCCTAATAAACCATTTGATCAATTAACAAAAAAAAGATGCAATCCAACAATAGATGAAACGAAAAAAATTATTAATGATATAAAAAACAGTAACATCTTATTATCACAAGGCGTGTTACAAACTCCAGAAGAATTAATAGAATTTGCAAAAGCGCTTAATAAAACAAAGAATAAGTACAAATTTGTATTAATGGGAATTGATAAATATAATTGTGTAGAAAAATTAAAAGAATACTATAATGATATATATTATATTCCTTATATTCCATCACCTTTTCATTTGGAAATAACAAGTTATGCAAGAATTGGAATTAATTTTTATAGACCAAATTGTTTAAACAAAGCATTTTGTGCACCAAATAAAATTTATGAATTTTCCGGATTTGGTATACCAATAATTGGAAATGATATACCAGGTTTAAAAAATACAATAGGTTTAAATAATGCAGGAAAATGTATAGATTTAACAGAAGAAAATATAATAAAAGCAATAAATGAAATTGATGAAAAGTACGAATATTATTCAAAAAATGCATATAATTTTTTTTCAAAAACAAATAACCTAAATACAATGAAAAAATTATTGAAAAGGAATGAATATATTGACTAGCATAAATGATAGAGAATCAAATACTATAATAACAATTTTAAATATTATTTTTTGTTTTTCATGCTTTGAAATAGAATATTTATATCATTTTAGTAAAATATTCAAATTTATGTACATTTTTTTACAAGTTTGTATAGTATTTTCAATTATGTGTTTTTTTTATTTTAAATTAAAAAAGATTAATTATTTTGATATATTTGTATTTATTTTTATTTTTTTTGAATTTTATAGTTCTTCGATAAATCATCAAATAAATATTTCATTATTGATAAGTACAATAAAATTATTAGCATTATTCTATACAGCTAAATTTGGAATTAGCTATAATGTAAAGCAATATGTTAAAGTGTTTGCAAATTATTTAATGATTATTACATTTTTAAATACAATTAGTTCAATACTTGTATATCCAAATGCACTTTTTTATGATCAATCAGATTTATTATCACCATTATTTTTTATAGGTGGAGATAATACTTCAATAAGAATTTATATATTATGTATATTATTTAACTTTTTAAATTATAATTTTTTACAAACTAATTTTAAAATAATAATTACAAATTTAGCAAATATGCTTTTATTTTGTTTAGTAAGAGATTTAGGAACAGGGAAAGTATGTTGGTTAATAATTGTTTTTGGAATTATTTATCTAATGTTAAAAAAGACAAAAATACCTCGAAATATAATATATATTATTTTAATAGTACAAATAGTTTTGTTTGTTATCCTAGTTTTAATAAGTAATATTGATATTTTTTCATATTTTATTATTAATGTATTAAATCGTGATTTAACTTTGACTGATAGGACTGTTATTTGGAAAATCACTATTGAAAAAATTATACAAAAGCCTTTATTTGGTAATGGATATGTTTATGGTAAAGACTTTCAAAGAATGTTGCCATATATTATTGGCGTTAATGCACACAATACTTATTTAATGATTATGTTTATTGGTGGTTTTGTGCTATTTTCAGTACTTATTATTATTTTTATTATTACAATAAAAAAATATGATAATAGAGACCATAAAAAATTAATGTTTATTTTACCGTTAATGCTATTTGTTATGATGACTAGGGCACAAGTAGAAGGAGGAGATATAAATTATATAATTTTTTTAGTTTATATGATATATAACTATAAAAATTTAGAAAGATATACATGTAGTTTTAAAGAAAGGAGAAAACAAATCAAATGCAAAATAGATTAAGTCATATACTTAATTCAAAAATAATAAAAAATAGTTTTTGGTTAACTATATTACAATGTGTAAATACAATTGTACCAATGCTAACAATTCCATATATAACAAGAGTACTTGGAACAAGTGAGTATGGAAATTTTTCTACTGCTTTAAATTGGATTATTTACTTTCAAGTAATAGTTGAGTATGGATTTGGATTGACTGGTGCAAAAAAAACTGCAGTCGCAAATGATCATAGTCAAGTACAAAGAATATATAATAATATTATTTCGTCAAGAATTTTACTTCTTATTTTTACTTTTATAATTTTGAATATGATTCAAATTATTTTTAAATTCACATTAAAAATATATATATGTATGCTTTTGTTATTTTTAATGATAATAGGAACTAGTATACAATTAACATGGCTCTTTCAAGGAAAACAAGATATGAAATTTATTACTTTTGTTAATACTTTTTCTAGAATTGTTTCTGTTATTTTTACATTTTTATTTGTAAAAAGAGCAAGCGATATATACATTTATTGTATTTTTTATTCTTTTACAATATTACTATCTAGTTTAGTAAGTATTTTTATAGCTCACAAAAAATATAGATTAAAGTTTGATTTTAGTAGTATTGGAAATATAAAAAATGAATTACACGAAGGTAAATATTTATTTTTTTCTTCAGCAATGTCAAAAATATTTAGTGGTTTTGGTGTTACGATATTGGGGATTTTTTCAACATCATCTATGGTTGGAATATATTCTGCAATATATAAAATTCCATATATTTTAACAATGTTTTTTTCACCAATTTCACAATCTTTTTTTCCATTTATTAGCAAAGAATTTAGTGATTCATATACGAATGGAATAAAAAAAATTAAACAGGTATGTGTACCTGTTTTTTGTTTATTCGTTTTTTTTTCAATTTGTATAATATTATTTAGAAAAATATTGATTTTTATTCTTTTTGGGGAAGAATATTTAGAGTATTCAATAATTGTAATTCCTATGATTTGTCAATTTATATTTGCAATGATAAATAATTTTTTAGGAGTTCAATATTTAGTTGCCAATAATCAACAAAGTCTTTATTCAAAAGCTTTTTTTGTAGGATGTCTAGGTATAGTTATTTCAAATTTGATTTTATGTTCTTTTTTTGGAATATATGGAGTTTCAGTTGCAAGTTTTGTAGGAGAATTTATTTTAACTTTATCATTAGTATATGAAATTAGGAGAGATTTAAAATTATGAAAAAAATAATGTTAGTATTTGGAACACGTCCAGAAGCAATCAAGATGTGTCCATTAGTAAATGAATTAAAAAAACACGAAGAATTAGAAACAGTTGTTTGTGTTACAGGACAACATAGACAGATGTTAGATCAGGTTTTACAGGCATTTAATGTAAAACCTGATTATGATCTTTCTATCATGAAAGATAAACAAACATTGTTTGATGTAACAACAAACATCTTAAATAAAATTAAAGATGTACTTGAAGAAGTCAAGCCAGATGTAGTATTGGTTCATGGAGATACTTCCACAACCTTTGTTACTGCATTGGCTTGTTTTTATTTACAAATTCCAGTAGGACATGTAGAAGCAGGATTAAGAACTTATGATATCTATTCTCCATATCCGGAGGAATTTAATAGACAGGCTGTGGGAATTGTCGCAAAATATAATTTTGCACCTACAGAAATGAGTAGACAAAACTTATTAAATGAAGGAAAAAAGGAAGAAAGTATTTTTGTTACAGGGAATACAGCAATCGATGCTTTAAAAACAACGGTAAGAGAAGATTACAGTCATCCTGAATTGGAATGGGCAAGTGATTCTAGATTAATCATGTTAACAGCTCATAGAAGAGAAAATCTAGGAGAACCTATGCATCATATGTTTAGAGCAATCAGAAGAATCATTGATGAACATGATGATGTAAAAGTAATCTATCCAATTCATATGAATCCAGTTGTAAGAGAAGCAGCAAAACAAGAATTAGGGGATTGCAAACGAGTACATATTATTGAACCATTAGAAGTGTTAGATTTTCATAACTTCTTAGCAAGAAGTTATATGATTCTAACAGATAGTGGAGGAATTCAAGAAGAAGCTCCATCACTTGGAAAACCTGTATTGGTTATGAGAGATACAACTGAAAGACCAGAAGGAATCAAAGCAGGAACATTAAAATTAGTAGGAACAAATGAAGAAACAATCTATAACAATTTTAAATTGTTATTAGAAAATGAAGAAGAATATAAAAAGATGTCACATGCATCTAACCCATATGGAGATGGAACAGCATGTGAGAAAATTGTAAAAATATTAATCAAGTAAGAGGATGTAGGTAATGAAAGAAAAGTTAAAAAATGTAACATTTTTAAGAAAAATTGTGTTTTTTATAAGAAAAGAATTTTTCATTATTGACTATTTAAAAGATTTTTTCTTTTATAAAAAGAATTATATGTATGCTAAAAATACAAAAAGTAGTGTTGGATATAATATATTATTACAGGTTCATAGTATCGAAAAAGGGCTAATGAGTAAAAAAATGAGACCTTTTGGTAAGAGAAAAATATCTGATTTAAGTTATTTATTAAATCAATTTTTAAATTGTGGTGGAAGTGAAACAGATTATGAATTTATAGTTGGTATTAATGTTTTAAGAGCATATGTTGATGTATATAAAGCTAATGGATGGAATCATAAAAATTATAATGAGTACACGACAGCAAATCAAACTATTTTAAAATATCAAAACGTCGAAAATATAAATATAAACACTATTCATATAAATAAAAATGATATTAATAAATTTACTGACTTTAATTATAAACAATTTGTAAAAAATAGACACTCTGTAAGAAGTTATAGCAAAAGAAAATTAAGTAAAGATGATCTAGAATATGCAATAGAATGTGCTATAAATTCTCCTTCGGCATGTAATAGGCAAATGTGTAAAGTATACTATGTAAAAGATGAGAATAAAAAAAATATAATCATTAATTATGGGCAAGGTTTTGGTAATTTTGAATTAGAAAATGCTAATATATTTATAATTACATATGACACTGCTGCTTTTCATTTTATTGGTGAAAGAAATCAAGGTTATTTTAATGCTGGTCTATTTTCGATGAATTTTGTAAATGCGTTACATTCTCAAGGGATAGGTAGTTGTTTTGTTCAATTTGGAAATAGTAAAAAAGATGAAAACATTATAAAAAAAATATGTGGCATTAGTTCTTCTGAAAGAATAGCAGTATTAGTTTCTGCAGGTTATTATGAAGAAAATATATCAGCACCAAAAAGTCCTAGAAAAGATAAAAAGGATGTATTTAAAATAATAGAATAAATATTTATGTTCCTAGATAAATTAAACCAAATATTTTTTAGGAGGAAGTTATGAAGGTAAGAAAAGCAATTATACCAGCAGCAGGATTAGGGACACGATTTTTACCAGCAA
>OLRT01001671.1_pt1 | contig 15097 bp, 14 predicted proteins | sample 1672021 | NCBI WGS metagenome assembly OLRT01 (sample SAMEA3136637, study PRJEB25190) | human gut metagenome | reverse complement strand
GGACATCATCGCCCGCTTCCAAAACCCGGCCGCCGAACAGACCCGCCAGCGCACGGAACCCTCGTTCTTCGTGCCCAAGGCGGAGATCGTGGAAAATGGCTATGACCTCTCCATCAATAAATACAAACAGGTGGAGTATGTGCCCGTCGAGTACCCCTCTACCCTGGAGATCATGACCCAGCTCCGGGAGCTGGAAATGGATATCGGCGCAGCGATGGATGAATTGGAGGGGATGTTGGATGGGTAAAGAACTCACACGATTTAAGTATGAAAAATCTTCTTGGCTAGCTTATGTAAGAGCGTGTGATTTTTTAGCTGTTGCATCAGAGCTTGACAACCAAGAAGACTTGAAGCTGTCTCCTCTAGTAGTCAATGCTGCGTTTGCTTGTGAGCTTTTCCTAAAAGCTCTTTTGATATGGAAATATAAAAAGAAAATATCAGGTCACAAATTGAAAGAACTGTTTCAACAACTGGATGATGAAACCAAAATAGAAATTCAACAAGAAGTTGATATTTTGGACTGGGACTTCTTTCTTGATGAAGCTAATCAGGCGTTCATTAAATGGCGCTACCTGCATGAAAAAGATGAAGCAGTTAGAATTAGTGTTTCTGAGCTGATAGGGTTTGCTGAGGGATTAAAGAAAATATATGCAAGAAAAGTGCTTGATAAAACTAAGAAACTGCTGTAAAATTATGGGAGATAAAAACGAACAAGAACGCCAAAAGAATAGTAGGGAAAGAGTTATGAGAGTTCAGTTTAATGCTGTGTTAAAGGACGTTACACGAAAAGGAACAAAAATTCAGACAGACGAATATTTAACAGAAGGGAAATTTCCAATTATAGATCAAGGTAATAACGATATTGCTGGATATAGGGATGATGAAACGGGACTTTTTACAGACGTTCCCGCGATTGTATTTGGAGACCACACTCGTATTGTCAAATACATTACAGAACCCTTTTTCCTTGGAGCTGATGGAGTTAAGGTGTTGGTTCCTATTGACAGAACCATGAATTGTAAATATCTATATTATCAACTGCTGTCTGCAAAAATTCCAGACACGGGATATAATCGGCACTTCAAATGGGTGAAAGAATTAGAATTTCAACTTCCTTCAAGGAACGAACAAGATGATGTTGCAGAGCGCCTGGATAAATTGTGCGTTGTAATTTCTGCCCGCCAACAGCAACTTGCTAAGTTGGATGAATTGGTGAAAGCACGGTTTGTCGAGATGTTTGGAGGAATAAATGAAAGTGTTTGGTACCCATATCAAACAATTGAGAGTTTTACTTCTGTTATGAGTGGGGGAACCCCGGATCGAAATATACCGGAATATTGGCAAGGAAATATACGTTGGATAAAAACTACTGAACTTAAAAATTGTATTATTACTGATACAGAAGAAAAAATATCTCAGTTAGGGGTAGAAAATTCATCTGCAAAGATAATTCCAGCCAATTCAATTCTCGTTGCTATGTACGGTCAGGGAAAGACAAGAGGAATGACGGGTTATATTACTGTTGAATGTGCGACTAATCAAGCGTGTGCGTGCATATTGCCATCAGAGAAAATAAATCAAAAATACTTATGGAAATATATTATATTTTCATATGATAAGTTGCGCAGTATGGCTAAAGGGGGTAACCAACCAAATCTAAATGCAGGGATTATAAGAAAATTTCCTGTGCTTATGCCCCCTATGAATTTGCAGAATCGATTTGCGGTTTTTGCCGAACAGGTTGAGAAAACAAAATTGTTCATACAGAATAGCCTTAAGCAGATGGAAACTTTGAAGAAAGCATTGATACAACAGTATTTTGGATAATGGTGGTGTTTTGTTGATGTTCATTGCATGGTGTAATGAAAATGAGGGCTTCTTTTCATTGATACTTTCAATCATCGCAATTGTTATATCTATTATTGCAATTAACGCTCAGAATAAGGGGGTTGTATTTGAAAAGCGGCTTCGGCTTTATACGGATACGTATAGGATTTATAAAAAGTGCAACATAATTGTACAGGTTTGCCCTGGAAAAGAAAAATACGCTCAGAAAAATGAGATATCATCTGTTTTATTTAGAATAAATTCTCGTGAAGCAGAAATTCTAAGTGAACTAAAAAATGAAGCAGAAAACAGGCCATCTCAACTGCTAGATGAATATATATCTATCTATATAGAGTCATATATGAAAGAAAATGAACGAAGGATAGATGATGCATATATTTTTTATCAGTATGATATTGCACATTATCTAGATCAGTTGTTTTCGTATTATGATTATTTGTTGGCGGCTGTGCCAACATTAGAGAAACGTGAAATAGATAAGTGGATTGAAGAAGTGAAGAAAATACTGGATGTGATTGATCGAGGAAGTATTCTGAAAAAAAATGAGACGAAAGATGCCTATCTGATAATAAAAAAGGAGACACTATGGGATAAAATAAAGAAACCATATATTCCTAGATATTGGATAGATCAAGCTGGAATTAAGAATTGGTATTAAAAAAGAAAGAAGTCCCGGCGCGACTGCCACATGTTACACATGCTGGTGAAACACCCTCGCGTTATCCGGCGACATCTTTCTATTTATTAGTATACCCAAGATGATAAAAACGTCAAGAGAAATATAGTGGTGATAGTGATGTCAGAAGTGAAAAACCAAACTACGGAACCGTTCTCTTATGACCCCACCGAAGCCCAAACCCGTGCCCGCTACATCGACACCATGCTCATTGATGCTGGTTGGGTGAAAGGCGTGGACTGGCGGGAAGAGGTGGAGCTGGCGGGGATGCCGAATCAGGCGCAGGTTGGGTTTGCGGACTATGTGCTGTATGGCGATGACGGAAAAGCGCTGGCGGTGGTGGAGGCCAAGCGGACCAGCGTGGATGTGGCGAAGGGGCGGCAGCAGGCGAAGCTGTATGCGGATCTGTTGGAGCGGAAATATGGCCGGCGGCCGGTGGTGTTTCTGAGCAACGGGTTTGAGACGCGCATGGAGGACGGGCAGTATCCTGAGCGGAAGGTGGCGGCCATTTACTCGAAGCGCGATCTGGAAAAGCTGTTTAATTTGAGAAGGATTCGGACGAGCTTGGCGAATGTGTCCGTACGGGAGGACATTGCCGGGCGGTATTACCAGAAGGGCGCGGTGCGGGCCGTGTGCGACAGCTTGGACCGGAAGAACCGCCGGCGGGCGCTGCTGGTGATGGCGACGGGATCCGGGAAGACGCGGACGGTCATTGCTCTGGTGGATATTTTACTGCGGCACAACTGGGTGAAAAACGTGCTGTTTCTGGCGGACCGGAACTCCCTGGTCACGCAGGCGAAGCGGAGCTTTGTGAATTTGCTGGAGAATCTCTCCGTAACGAACCTGTGCGAGGAAAAAGACAATTTTGCGGCCCGGTGCGTGTTTTCGACCTATCAGACCATGATGAACTGCATCGACACGGTGGCGGACGAGACGGGGAAGAAGCTCTTCACTTGCGGGCATTTCGACCTGCTCATCTGCGACGAGGCCCACCGGTCGATCTATCACAAATACCAGGATATTTTTACTTACTTTGATGCGCCCTTAGTGGGCCTGACCGCCACGCCTAAGGATGAGATCGACAAGAATACGTATGAGGTCTTTCAGCTGGAAAACGGGGTCCCTACGTATGGTTATGACCTGGCCCAGGCCGTGCAGGACGGTTATCTGGTGGACTATCGGGTGGCGGAGACAAAGCTGAAATTTTTGGAGGAAGGCATCGCTTACGACGACCTGCCCCCAGAGGAACAGGCCGCCTACGAGGAGACGTTTCTGGACGAGAACGGCGACTGGCCGGACCGCATTGGTGCGGGAAAGCTGAACGAAGTGGTTTTTAACGAGGATACCATCCGTTTGGTCCTGCACGTTTTGATGACCGAGGGCCTGCGGGTCAACTACGGAGAAACGCTGGGCAAGACGATTTTGTTTGCCAAGAACCACGCCCACGCCGAAAAAATTTTGCAGATCTTTGGGGAGGAATATCCCCACCTGCCAGGCTACGCCAAAGTCATCGACAACTATATGACCTATGCCCAGAGTGCCATCGACGAATTTTCTGAGGCGGACAAGCTGCCGCGTATCGCCATCTCTGTGGACATGCTGGACACCGGCATTGACGTGCCGGAGATCTTGAATCTGGTCTTTTTCAAGCCCATCATGAGCAAGGCGAAGTTCTGGCAGATGATCGGGCGGGGGACGCGGCTCTGTCCGGGCCTGCTGGATGGGGAGGACAAGACGGGCTTCAACATCTTTGACTTCTGCGGGAACTTTGCCTTTTTCCGCCTGAGCAAGGGCAAGCCTACCCCCAACGGCCTGCCGCTGCAAGGGGCGATCTTTGGCCTGAAAGCGCAGATCGCCTGGAAATTACAGGACTTAGACTACCAGACAGAGGAACTCATCACCTTCCGCCGCCGGCTGGTGGAGGAGATGGCCGCCAAAGTGCGGGAGCTGAATCGGGACAATTTCGCGGTGAAGCAGCATCTGCGTTTTGTAGAGCAGTATAACGACGAACGAACCTACGACATCCTGACGGAAGAAAAGCTCAACCAGCTCCGGGCGGAGCTGACGCCGCTTATTTTGCCGGATGAGGACGAGGCCAGCGCCGTGCGGTTTGACGCCTTGCTCTATGGCATAGAGTTGGCCTATCTGGCGGACAAGACCTACACCCGCGCCAAAAAGGACTTGGTGAAACGGGTGGCCGGGATTGCTGGCGTGGCGAATATCCCGGAGATCGCAGCGCAGTCGGAACTGATCGAGAATATCCTGCACGGGACCTATCTGGACCGGGCAGGCATCCATGAGTTTGAGTACATCCGGCAGAACTTGCGGGACCTGATGAAATATATCCCACGCGGGAGTGCCGTCTATACCACGAACTTTACCGATGAAATTCTCTCTACCGAGTGGACCGAGGCAGACCTGGAAAATGACGACTTGAAAAACTACAAGGCCAAAGCTGAGTTTTACATCCGAAAGAACCAGGACGCCCCAGCCATCGCCAAGTTACGCAGCAACCTCCCCTTGGGCGAGGCTGACGTGCAGGAACTGGAACAAATTCTATGGAGCAAGGTGGGCACCAAGGAGGACTACGAAGCAGAGTATGGCCAAAAGCCTCTAGGCGAACTGGTGCGGGAGATCGTAGGGCTGGACATGAACGCCGCCAAAGCCGCCTTTTCCCGCTATTTGAACGACACAAATTTAGATGCCCGTCAAATCTATTTTGTCAATCAAATCGTGGAGTACATTGTCCACAACGGGATGCTCCGGGACCTGCGGGTGTTGCAAGGCCCGCCATTTGACCGACAGGGGAGCTTGGGCGAAGTCTTTCAGGACTTCAGCCTGTGGCAGGGTATCCGCCAAGTGATCGACCAGATCAACGCCAACGCTGGCGCAGCATAAGCTATATGAAATCCCCCTGGATCATAGATCCAGGGGGAAATTCTACAAAGTTACATATGGAACCGCCGCCGCACCTCTTCCCGCAAAGATGGCACCCGCCGCACGACAATGAGCGGAATGATGATAATGACGCATACCGTCAGTACGATCAGAGACCAGCTGGGGCTCCAGGATCCGTGAAAGAAACGGTCTAACAGACACTCGACCCCCACGGCAAATGCACCAATGGATCCGATGACCAAGGTGATCGAAGTCAGGGTGCTGCGCTTTTTTACACCCATAGTAATACCCCAGAACAAGAACACAGCCCCCAAGAGTAAAATGATGGGGAGGGCCAAGTGCCAATACCAGTTCCAGCCGTCCAGATCTACGGCGATGAGGGAGATATAGACAGCGATCGCCATAATGTCTGCGAAAAGCTGGAGTCGGAACGTATCTTTTTTGTGGTGCAGCAGGGGGGGCACCGTCCAGATCCAAAGCATGATGACAGCGCCGATCACATAGAGGGACCAAGTGTGTTGTGTACGCAGAAAAATATTCAGCACACCACAGCATACACCCACCGAAGCAAAGATAGCAGTCAGTAGAATCGCTACCTGGATCCGGGAAACCGGCGGAACTTCTTTCCGCTCCGTGGGGAAAGGCTTGGGAGATGTCTCGTCTACCGGCTGGTTTGGGTTATACACTGGTGTATGGCACAGGGGACAGAAGGACGCAGTGGCGTCCAGCTCGACCCCACAGTTGACGCAGTAAGACATCGAAAAAACACCTCCATCCAAAACGAGGATGCACAGAAACTTAATAGGTGCGGTTAGACTCTACTTTGACGTGGATGCCCTCCCGAACCAGATGGGTAAAGAACCGACGCTCCATCTCGCTGGAAACGCCCGTTCCGGCAAAGGTGATGGCCATGATATTCCCGTAGCTGATGGAAGCGCAGTGCGGGGAAGGTCGGGTTGCCTGGCCCAGCATAACTTCCATGTGCTGAATATGCGGCTCCATCTCCAGGGGAACGGGAAAAGGTCCTGGATTGGTGTAGGTCCCCGAATAGGGCCGCACCCCCACCAGCTTGTACGAGAAGGACATAACAGGATTTTTTAACACCAGAGGGACGATCTGCAAAAATTTATTTTTGGTAAAGCGCACATTGCCGGTCAGCTTGGCCCGCATCTCTTGCCGGTTGGCGTGCAGGCGCATGGAGTGGTGGACCAGGGAGACGATCTCCTCCAGGGTGTATTCTCCCAAGGAGGGGTCAACGACTGGCCGCATGGTCAAAATAAAATTCCGCAACGTCTCCGAGGGGAACCAGGGCCGCAGATTGATGGGAATGGCCAGCGCCACCGGTTGGGGATGTCGAAACTTTTTGGCGGCTTGATTTTCTATCAGGCTTTTTAGTAACACAGCAGTCAGGTATTCCGTAATGGTGGCACCGTAGCCTCGTGCAACGGCCCGAATTTGATCCACAGGAACCAGTCCCATGGTGACATTCAGGGTGTAAAATGGCTCGGCCTGGCTGGTGTTGGGGAAAGCGGTTTTTTCCAGTGGCCCCCGCAGGATCGTTTTGCCTGCGTAACGGCCATAAGCGTCCTCGCGTTCCTCTTTCCGGGGCGGCTCGTTGACGTCCAGGATGCCAGGAGCATTGGGAATGTCATACCCCCGTTCCCGCAAATACACAGCCAGTAATGTTCGCAGAAAAATGATGGATCCGGCCCCGTCGGAAATGGCATGGAAAACTTCTAACGAGATCCGTTTTTCATAGTAAAAAATGCGGATGAGCCAGTCATTGTCCTCATGGAAACGAATGGGCTGACAGGGGTTTGCCATATCTTTTTTGACGAATGGACCCGGGTTGGGGTTTGGTTCAAAGTAACACCAGAAAGCCCCCCGGCGGATACGAACGCCGAAGGTGGGGAAGCGGGGCATGGTCTTCTGTACTGCCCGCTGCAACGCCAGTGGGTCGACCGTTTGGGTCATTACAGCGGAGAAGCGGTAGACGGCGGAGTAGCGTTCCTTTTGCAGCGCGGAGTAGAGTACACCGGCGTTGTCCAGGGGATACCAGGTTTTCTTTTCCTGTTTTTTTCGCACGGCACAGCCCTCCTGTTCCGCTGTTTCTTGTCCTATTTATTCTAGCACAGACCGGTAGAAACTACAAGGGGAGGGGTAATCCTACGCTTGGGTGCGCTTGATGACGAACCAGAGGGCAGAGGTGTCGAAAACGGGGGATTTTTATGCCTTGCTCTTGAAAATTTTGGTTGCCAGGGATATCAAACGTATGATACAATTATATTATAAGATGTGAAGAAACTTTTGTGTACTTTTGTGCAATGGAGAAGGGAGGAAACAATTCTTGAGTATGCAGACTGTATGGCTGATCCTGCTGATTATTTTTGCCGGAGTAGAAGGCATTACGGCGGGGTTGGTTTCTGTCTGGTTCTGCGCAGGCAGCTTGGTGGCTCTCATTGCGACCTGGCTGGGAGCTGGTTTGCCGGTGCAGATTGCCCTGTTCGTCATTGTGTCTTTGGTGGCGATGGCGCTGGTGCGGCCGATGGCCCGGAAATGGGTCCAGCCCAAGCTGGTCAAGACCAACGCAGACCGTATTTTAGGCCAAGAGGCCGTTGTTCTGGAAGAGATCGACAACCTGCGGGGGATCGGTCAGGTCAAGGTAGGCGGTGCTATTTGGACGGCCCGCTCGACCCAAGACGAGCCCATTCCCAAGGGAACGCTGGTCCGCGTGGAGCGCATCGAGGGCGTGAAAGCCATTGTGAGCCTGGCCGGACCGACGGAAAAAGAAGAAGCCGCTACGACCCCATGACTTTGTTCATAGAAAGGAATCGGTAACTCTATGTATTATTTTGACATGACGCCCCTTCCGATCATCATTCTCATCGTGGTGATTTTGGTGATCCTGGCCCGCTGCATCCGTGTGGTGCAGCAGTCAAAGGCCTATGTCATCGAGCGCCTGGGCGCGTTCCACGCTGTTTGGAGCGTGGGACTTCACTTTAAGCTCCCCTTTATCGATCGAATCCAGCGAGTGGTCTCCCTGAAGGAACAGGTGGCAGATTTCCCGCCCCAGCCCGTGATCACCAAGGACAACGTCACCATGCAGATCGACACCGTCCTCTATTTTCAGATCACCGACCCCAAGCTCTATGCCTACGGTGTGGAAAACCCCATGAATGCCATCGAAAATCTGACGGCTACGACCCTGCGTAACATCATCGGCGAGCTGGAGCTGGACCAGTCCCTGACCAGCCGTGACATCATCAACGCCAAGATGCGGGTCATCCTGGACGAGGCCACTGACCCCTGGGGCATCAAGGTCAACCGTGTGGAGCTGAAGAACATCATGCCGCCCAGAGAGATCCAGGACGCCATGGAGAAGCAGATGAAGGCAGAGCGGGAACGTCGGGAAGCCATCCTCCAGGCAGAAGGTCAGAAGCAGAGCCAGATCCTGGTGGCAGAAGGCGAAAAGCAGTCCCTAGTGCTCCGTGCCGAAGCTGCTAAGGAAGCAAAGCTCCTGGAAGCAGAAGCTCAGGCGCAGGCGATCCTGAAGGTGCAGCAGGCACAGGCAGACGCCTTGAAGCTGCTCAACGAAGCTGCACCCAACGAACAGGTGGTCAAGCTCAAGAGTCTGGAAGCCTTCCAGGCGGCCGCCAATGGCAAAGCCACCAAGATCATCATTCCCTCCGAGATCCAAAATGTGGCAGGGCTGGTGAAATCCGTAAGCGAGATCGCAAAAGATACAGTAGAATAAAAGATAAGGACGCTCAAGAAATTGAGCGTTCTTTTTATGTTCAGCGCATTAGGCCACAGGTAGTTGCTTATGCGCTGAACTGGTAAAAATACTTTACGAACCTTCAAAAACGCGGTATGATAAAACATCATATCCGATATCAGAAAGGAACGATTATCATGAATTTAAAAGGCCGTAATTTTTTGACATTAAAAGATTTTACACCGGAAGAGATCGAGTACCTCATCGACCTTTCCGCTGAACTGAAAGCAAAGAAAAAACAGGGCGTCGTAGACCAGCGTTTCCTGGGCAAAAACGTGGCTCTGATTTTTGAAAAGACCAGTACGAGAACCCGCTGCTCCTTCGAGGTAGCCGCTCATGATCTCGGCATGGGAACGACTTATCTGGATCCCAAAGGCTCTCAGATCGGAAAGAAAGAGAGCATTCCCGACACCGCAAGAGTTCTCGGAAGAATGTATGACGGTATCGAGTACCGCGGTTACGGCCAGGAGATCGTCGAGAGCCTGGCAGAGCACGCAGGCGTGCCGGTATGGAATGGTCTGACTAACGAGTATCATCCGACCCAGATGCTGGCGGACATGCTGACCATCCGTGAGCATTTCGGCCATCTGAAAGGCATCAAGCTGGTATACATGGGCGACGCACGCTACAACATGGGAAATTCTCTGATGATCGTCTGCAGCAAACTGGGTCTTGACTTTGTGGCCTGCACCTCCAGAAAATATTTCCCGAACGAGGAGCTCGTAAAACAGTGTGAAGAGTACGCCAAGGCTTCCGGAGCCACCATCACTCTTACCGAGGATGTGAAAGAGGGCACCAAGGGCGCCGATGTCATTTATACCGACGTCTGGGTATCCATGGGCGAGCCCGACGAGGTATGGGCAGAGCGTATCCATGACCTGACCCCGTACAAAGTTACGGCTGACGTCATGAAAAATGCCGGCGAGCAGGCCATTTTCCTGCACTGTCTCCCGGCCTTTCACGACCTCAAGACCCAGATCGGAAAAGAGATGGGCGAGCGCTTCAACCTCACCGATATGGAAGTGACCGACGAGGTATTCGAGTCTGCCCAGTCCAAGGTATTCGACGAGGCAGAGAACCGGATGCACACAATTAAAGCAGTGATGGTAGCCACCCTCGGGGAGTGATGGAATGAAAAACAGAAAAAACAGCAGTACCGGCGATCTGGAAGCGGTTTCTCTCGTTGCGGGAGTGATTCTGGTTCTCTGCTTTGGCATGATGATCTTTGATCTGGAGGCCGCGCCGGTCTTTATGACGCTGGTCATCGCCATGGGCGTGATCATGAACGGAACAGCGGCGCTGGAACGTTTCTACAGAGAAAAGACCGTATCGGCGATCTTTTTTACAGCGGTGTCCGTGGTGCTTCTACTGCTCTTTGTGCTGCGTCTGTTTTGGCGGGGTTAAGGATTTATGAAAAGTAAAATTTTGGAGATCCTCCGGAACAAGGATACCTATGTATCCGGACAGGAGCTTTCCGAGCGATTCGGGGTTTCCCGGACCGCAGTCTGGAAGGCCATTCATCAGTTGGAGGAGGAAGGATACCGCATCGAAGCGGTTCCAAGGAAGGGCTATCATATGGTTGAAACACCGGATGTTGTCTGCAAAGAAGAGATTTTAAGCCTTCTGGAGACCAAATGGGCAGGAAGGAATCTGGTCTATCTGGAGACCGTGGATTCCACCAATGATCTGGCGAAAAAACTGGCAGATCAGGGAGCTCCCGAGGGTACCCTGGTGGTGGCCGATGAGCAGACCGGAGGAAAAGGGCGCCGGGGCCGCGCCTGGTGTACACCGAAAGGCAGCGCCATCGCGATGACAATCGTTCTCAGGCCGGATATCCGCCCGGAGCTGGCCTCTATGGTGACGCTGGTTATGGGACTTTCTGTGGCGAAAGCCATTGGGAGCCTCTATCCCGTTTCCGTGGGAATCAAATGGCCCAACGACGTGGTGGTCAACGGCAAAAAGATCTGCGGCATTCTGACAGAGATGAGCGCGGAGATGACCGGCATCCACTATCTGGTTATCGGTACGGGCATCAACACGAACGTGGAAGAGTTTCCTGAGGAGATTCAGTCTGTGGCCACTTCCCTCATCAAAGAACTGGGAGAAAAGGTCAACCGGGCGGAACTCATCGCTGCCTGCCTGAAATATTTTGAAGAGTATTACGAAAAATATATCGCCGCCGGCAATCTGGCACCCTTAAAGGAGGACTACGAGGCCCTGCTTCTGAACCGGAACAACAAAGTCCGGGTGCTGGAGCCAAACCATGAATACACCGGCCTTTCTCTGGGCATCAATGAAGACGGAGAGCTTCTGGTGGAAAAAGAGGACGGCACCGTGACGGCCGTCTATGCAGGAGAGGTGTCCGTCCGCGGCGTTTACGGATACGTTTAAAGAAAAATCGGAGAGTTTTATCTATGGAAGAAACAAAAAATGTCGTTTTGTGCGCGGCCAGCGCCTACGAGGAAAAATATTATTTGAATCCCGGCTTCAAGGCACTGCCGGAGAATATCAAGAAAGAATTACAGATTTTATGCGTGCTTTACACCCACAAGGTCGGGGGCATTCTGCTCCTGGAGTTTGACGAGGGCGGAAGCCTCATCTTCCGCACGGAAGCCAAGGAAAATGATTTTGCCTATGACGAGGTGGGAAGCGTTCTGGAGATCAAATCCATTCAGCGGGAAAAAAGAGAACTCCTGGAAGAACTGGAAATGTTCTACAAGGTTGTATTTTTAGGGGAAAGCTATGAAGACGCTTAAAATCGGAAATATCGAACTGCCGAATCTCTGCGTCCTGGCTCCCATGGCCGGGGTAACGGATCTTCCCTTCCGTCTCCTCTGCCGGGAGCAGGGCGCAGGTCTTTTGTGTATGGAAATGGTCAGTGCCAAAGCCATTTCCTACCATAACAAAAATACGATTGCACTCTTAAAGATTGCTCCAGGAGAAAATCCCGTGGCTCTTCAGCTCTTTGGCTCTGAGCCTGAGCTGATGGCGGAGGTGGCGGCTTCGATTGAGGATCTGCCCTTTGATATCCTGGATATCAACATGGGCTGTCCGGTGCCGAAGATCGTCAACAACGGCGAAGGCTCCGCCCTCATGAAAGATCCCGCCCTTGCGGGAAAAATCGTGGAGAGTATCACGAAGGCCATCAAAAAGCCCGTGACCGTGAAGATCCGGAAAGGATTTACCGAGGACAGCGTCAACGCCGTGGAGATGGCGAAACGCCTGGAAGCCTCCGGAGCGGCTGCCATCGCCGTTCATGGCAGGACGAGGGAGCAGTATTATTCCGGTAAAGCGGACTGGGAGATCATCAGCCAGGTGAAAGAGGCGGTTTCCGTTCCGGTCATTGGAAACGGCGACGTGGATTCCCCGGAAAAAGCGAAGGCACTGCTCGATGAGACGGGCTGCGACGGCATCATGATCGGCCGGGCCGCTGAAGGGGATCCCTGGATTTTCAAACGGGTGAACCATTATCTTGAGACCGGAGAACTTCTGCCTCTGCCCACCAGGGAGGAACGCCGGGAGATGATTCTCCGCCATGCGAAAATGCAGCTGGATGAAAAAGGGGAAAACTGCGGCATGCGGGAGATGCGGAAGCATGTGGCTTGGTATACGGCGGGGCTGCCCCATTCGGCGAGACTCCGTGGCATGGTGGGAGAGATCAGTACCTACCATGATCTGGAAGTCCTGCTGGAAAAATACCTGTAAAAGAGCCAAAAAAGGCTGGAATAATGCGCTTTCCAGGCGCATAGAATCTTGACAAGGCAGGAGTGATAGTTTATAATACTGTGATTGACTGCAGGCGTACTTGATCAGTGAGGAGAGACGGCTGTCTTTCTTCTATGTATGCCGGTTAAGAGTTGACAGAAATGGGAAATTTGGAAAGGGTGCAATAGAGATGGAAGAAAAAAAGAATTTGCTGACCTACGAAGGTTTAAAAGCTCTGGAAGATGAGCTTCATGATTTAAAAGTAAACCGCAGAAAAGAAGTAGCAGGAAAGATCAAGGAGGCCCGCGAGCAGGGAGACCTCTCCGAGAACGCCGAGTACGACGCAGCAAAAGACGAGCAGCGCGACATCGAGGCAAGAATCGAGCAGATCGAGAAAATCCTGAAAAATGCGGAAGTTGTAGTAGAAGAAGATGTGGATCTGGACAAAGTCAGCATCGGCTGTACCGTAAAGGTTCTGGACGAAGAGTTTGACGAGGAGCTGGAGTTCAAGATCGTAGGTTCCTCCGAGGCAAACAGCCTGCAGGGCAAGATCTCAAACGAGTCTCCCGTAGGAAAAGCCCTCATCGGCAAAAAGACCGGCGACGAGATCAGCGTAGAGACCCAGGCCGGTGAGATGAAGTATCAGATTTTAGGAATTCAGAGATCATAAGGAGTGGAAAAAGTGGCAGAACAAAAGAATGAGCAGGCGCAGGATATTAACCAGCTTTTAAAGATTAGAAGAGACAAGCTCAAAGAGCTTCAGGAAAACGGAAAAGATCCTTTTACCATCACAAAGTATGATGTGACCCATCACAGCCAGGAAATCAAGGATCAGTTCGACGAGCTGGAAGGACAGGAGGTTTCCATTGCGGGCCGTCTGATGTCCAAACGTGTAATGGGTAAGGCTTCCTTCTGTAACGTGCAGGATTTACAGGGAAATATTCAGTCCTATGTGGCACGGGACAGTATCGGGGAAGATGCCTACAAAGATTTCAAGAAAATGGATATCGGTGATATCGTAGGACTGAAAGGCCAGGTATTTAAGACGAAGACCGGAGAGATTTCCATTCACGCTTCCTCTGTTACCCTTCTTTCCAAGAGCCTGCAGATTCTGCCGGAGAAATTCCACGGTCTGACCAATACGGATATCCGTTACCGTCAGAGATATGTGGATCTTATCATGAACCCGGAAGTAAAAGATACCTTCATCAAACGTTCCAAAATCATCAGCGCTGTCCGTGAGTACCTTGCAGGACAGGGCTTCATGGAGGTTGAGACTCCGATGCTGGTTGCCAATGCCGGCGGAGCAGCTGCAAGACCTTTCGAGACCCACTTCAACGCACTGAACGAGGATCTGAAGCTTCGTATCTCTCTGGAGCTGTATCTGAAACGTCTGATCGTGGGCGGACTGGAGAAGGTTTACGAGATCGGTCGTGTATTCCGTAACGAGGGTGTTGACACCCGTCACAATCCGGAGTTCACCCTGATGGAGCTCTATCAGGCATACACCGATTATCACGGCATGATGGATCTAACAGAGAATCTGTACCGCTATGTGGCACAGAAGGTTCTCGGAACCACACAGATCGTATACAAAGGCATCGAGATGGATCTGGGCAAGCCCTTTGAGCGTCTGACCATGGTGGACGCTGTGAAGAAATATGCAAACGTTGACTGGAACCAGGTAGAGACTCTGGAGCAGGCAAGAGAGCTGGCAAAAGAGCACAACATCGCTTTTGAAGAGAGACATAAGAAAGGCGATATCCTGAACCTGTTCTTCGAGGAATATGTAGAGGAGCACCTTCTGCAGCCGACCTTCATCATGGATCATCCGGTGGAGATCTCCCCGCTGACCAAGAAGAAACCGGAGAACCCGGACTATGTAGAGCGTTTCGAGTTCTTCATGAACGGCTGGGAGATGGCCAACGCTTACTCCGAGCTGAACGATCCGATCGACCAGAGAGAGCGTTTCGCAGCACAGGAGGAGGCTTTCGCGGCAGGTGATGAGGAGGCAAACCACACCGACGAAGACTTCCTGAATGCCCTTGAGATCGGTATGCCGCCCACAGGTGGTATCGGCTTCGGTATCGACCGTATGTGCATGCTCCTGACCGGCGCAGAAGCCATCAGAGACGTGCTCCTCTTCCCGACAATGAAGTCCTTAGATGGTGTAAATAAGAAAAATGATGTAAATA
>OLRT01001663.1_pt1 | contig 15130 bp, 10 predicted proteins | sample 1672021 | NCBI WGS metagenome assembly OLRT01 (sample SAMEA3136637, study PRJEB25190) | human gut metagenome | reverse complement strand
TTTCAAGTTTTATTTTGAAATTCTCCACAGCCTGTCGAGTAGACCTCACATAGGAGCGTTCCTTGATGGGATTGACCGGAATCAGATTTACATGGCAATTAATGCCTTTTATACGGCCTGCCAGCTGTCTCGCATCTTCTTCACTGTCGTTGACGCCGGCTACAAGACTGTACTCAAAGGTGATCCTTCGGCCTGTTTTGTCAAAATAATTTCTGCAGGCATCCAGAACCTCATCCATGGAATACTTATTCGCGATCGGCATCAGTTCCTGTCGTTTTTCATCATTTGGAGCATGAAGGGAAAGTGCCAGAGTGATCTGAAGCTTTTCTTCAGCCAGATCATACATCTTCGGCACGATCCCACAGGTAGAAACCGTCACATTTCTCTGACTGATTCCAAGACCGTTTTCGTCGGTAAGGATCCGGACAAAACGGACAAGATTGTCATAATTATCCATCGGCTCACCGGTTCCCATCACAACTACATTGGCCACACGTTCACCGGTATCTTCCTGGATACGGTAAATCTGATCCAGCATCTCGGACGGTTTCAGGCATCTGGTCAGTCCTCCGATGGTAGATGCACAGAATCTGCATCCCATACGGCAGCCCACCTGAGAAGAAATGCACACAGAATTTCCGTGGTGATACCGCATGAGAACACTCTCGATCACATTTCCATCTTCCAGCTGGAACAGATATTTTCTGGTTCCGTCAATTTTTGAGATCCTTACATCTGCCTGGGTCAGTGCTGTGATCGGATAAGCCGAAAGCTTTTCCCTGAGGCTTTTGGAAAGATTTGTCATTTCATCCCAGGAGGTAACCAGCTGCTGGTGAAGCCATGCATAGATCTGTTTCGCCCGGAAAGGCTTTTCACCGATCTTTGTCATGAATTCCTTCAATTCCTCCATGGTCATGGATTTTACATCTGTCATTTTCTGCTATTTCCTTCTGAATCTGGCAATAAAGAATCCATCTGTCTTATGTATTCCCGGCAGAAGCTGCAGATAGCCAAGCTTCGTGGATTTACAGTGCAGTTCCTCCGGAATATACGGATCCAGGCTTTCCAGCCGGTACGGATAATTCTTTAAAAACCATAATACATTTTCTTCGTTTTCTTCCCGGGCAATGGTACATGTGCTGAAGATCAGCGTTCCAGCCGGTTTCACATACTTTGCAGCCTTATCCAGGATCATTCTCTGGAGCATTACGATCTCTTCCTGTTTCTGCGGAGTTGCCCGGTATTTGATTTCCGGTTTCTTGCCGATAACTCCATAACCGGAGCACGGTACATCCGCGATCACAATATCCGCAGCCTGTTCGGAATCCGGATCATATACCGTTGCATCCTGAACTCTGGCTTCCACATTGATCACTCCGGTCCTGTGGATGTTTTCTTTGATAAGATCTGCCTTATACTGACTTACATCTCTGGCATCCACATTTCCGTAATCCCCCATTTTGTCTGCCGCATGGATGCTTTTTCCACCTGGTGCCGCGCACATGTCGATGATATGGTCACCTTTTTTCGGACTTGCAGCTTCCGCTACAAGCATAGAGCTTACATCCTGCACCAGGATCTTTCCCTGAAGGAAGGTCTCAAGTGTCAAAATATGATTGTAATCGGAAATCTTCAGTGCATAGGGAAGATAAGGAGCCTGTTCTACTGTCACTCCCTGAGACTTCAAACTGGTGACGATCTCTCTCAGAGACGCCTTATGAGTACGGCACCGTACTGTGATCGGTCTTTCTGTCAGAAAATCCTCCAGGATCTTCTCCGTAGTCTTCACTCCGTAGGCTGCTTTCCATTTTTCTACCAGATATTCCGGCATGGAATATTTCACAGAAAGATAACGGACTTCGTTTTCTTCCCTGGAAGGAAGCTCCAGATCACCGATCTCTCTTGCGATCGTACGGAGCACCCCGTTGACAAAGGGCTTTAGATTATAAAAGCCTTTTCGCTGTGCCAGCTTTACCGCTTCATTGCATACTGCACTGTCCGGAACACTGTCCATAAATTTCAGCTGATATACCGCACTTCTCAGGATCTCACGGATCTGCGGTTTCATCTTGTTTACAGAAACCTTGGAAAAAGAATCGATGACATAATCAATATAGATCCTGTATTCCAGGGTTCCCTCACATACTCTTGTAATAAAGCTACGTTCCTGTTTCGGAAGAAACTGATATTTGGAAAGCGCATTCCGGATCGCAATATGGCTGTGCTCACCCTCCTCCTCGATCTGTAACAGGATCTCAAGGATCAGTTCTCTGGTATTTACTCCGCTGCTAATCACGATCTCTACCTCCTGCAAGGATAATCAGTCTCAGAAGCTGCAGAATAGATGCCGCCAGAGCTGCTACATAGGTAAGCGCTGCCGCTGTAAGTACTTTTCTTGCACCCTTTTTTTCATCTGCACCTAAGATACCTGTACTTTCCAGCATTTTAAGCGCTCTGGAAGACGCATTGATCTCAACCGGAAGTGTCACCAGCTGAAACAGTACTGCCAGTGAAAACAAAACAATTCCCAGAGTTACCAGCGGATCAATGGAAAAGATCAGTCCTGCGATAAACAGCGGCCATGAAAGCTGGGAACCAATATTTGCGGCAGGTACAATGGCTGAACGGATATTCAGTGGTGCATAATTGATCGCATCCTGGATCGCATGGCCACATTCATGTGCTGCCACCCCCACAGCCGCCAGAGAATTTCTTCCATAAATATCTTCTGAAAGGGAAACCGTTTTCGTTCTCGGATCATAGTGATCCGTAAGACTTCCGCGGATCGGAACCACCTGTACGTCTGTGATCCCAGCCGCTCTCAGGATCCTCTGTGCAGCTTCCGCACCGGTGATACCTGAATGACTCCGGACCTTTTTATAGACTGCAAAGGTACTGCGCAGCTTCGCGGATGCCGCAAGAGAAAGAAGCATTCCGATCACGAGCAAAAGAATCGTGGGGTCCATTCCCCATCCGTAATAACCATATCCGTACATAACTCATCACTCCCTGGAATCTCTGAACATGTCTCCTGGTTTCAACTGATATCCCCGAAGGAACGCATCCGCTTCCATGCGTTTTTTGCCTTCCAGCTGCACTTCATGAAGCACGAGTACCTTCTGGCCGCATGCTACCTGGATTCCTCCTTTGTCAGCGGCTATCACAGTTCCCGGTGCTTCCTGTGCCTGTTTTTCCAGAACAGAGCTCTTCCAGACCTTCAATGTTTTTCCATTGATAAAGGTAAAAGCGCTTGGCCATGGATCAAGGCCTCTTACCAGACGCTCCAGTTCTTCCGCATTTTTGCTGAAATCCAGAAGCCCCATTTTTTTGGAGATCATGGCAGCATATGGTGTTGGACTCTCCTCCGGCTGTTTCTCGCGGGTTGCAGTTCCGTCAAAAATGGACGGTAAAGTCTGTACCAGAAGCTCTGCACCTGCCTGTGCGAGCTTATCAAACAAGCTTCCACCTGTCTCATCTTTGGCAAGCGGAACCACGATCCTGGAAATCATATCACCGGTATCCAGACCGGTTCCCATCTGCATAATGGTAACGCCGGATTCTTTTTCACCGTCGATCACCGCCTGCTGGATCGGTGCAGCTCCACGATATTTAGGAAGCAGAGACGCATGGATATTGATACATCCGAATCTCGGCATATCCAGGATGCTCTTTGGAATGATCTGCCCGAATGCCGCAACAATGATGATGTCCGGTGCAAGATTTTTCAGTTCTTCCACAAATTCAGGATCTCTTACCTTCACCGGCTGCAGTACCGGGATCCCGTGTTTCAGTGCTTCTTCTTTTACAGGAGTAGGCATCATAGTTTTGCCTCTGCCCTTCGGTTTGTCCGGCTGTGTGATCACAGCCTCCACTTCATATCCGTTCTCTACCAGTGCTGCAAGAGGCGCCACCGCAAAGTCCGGAGTTCCCATATAAATAATCTTCATAGTATCCCGCCTTTAGTCTTCTTCATCATAAGTTACCTTGTGAAGTTCTCCCTCCACAAGTTCTGTATACATTTTTCCATCCAGATGGTCAATCTCATGACAGAACGCTCTTGCCAGAAGGCCCTCTCCCTCGTAGATCTGTTCGTTCATATTTACATCAAGTGCTTTTACCTTCACATAGTTCGGACGTGTTACCTGTCCTGCCATTCCCGGAACGCTCAGGCATCCCTCGTCACCGGTCTGCTCGCCGCTTGTCTCAAGGATCTCCGGATTGATCAGCACGATCGGGCCCTCACCTACATCGATGACAACGATACGTTTCAGAATTCCTACCTGTGGTGCAGCGAGGCCAACACCCATTGCATCATACATGGTATCCAGCATATCTGTGATCAGTTCCCCGATCCTCGGTGTCATTTTGTCTACTGTCCGGGATTTTTTTGTCAGTACAGAATCCCCCTGTACACGGATTGTTCTAAGTGCCATTTTTCTTCTCCTTTAATTCATATCAAATTGAATGTATATTTTCCGGAATCCGGAATTTATCTCTATATATTTCTCCAGCTTCTCTCTGACTGCTGTGAGAAAGCAGATATCCCTGTGCTTCAGATGGATCACCTGACGATAAACATCCTTTACCTTACCTACCGATGCAGCTGCAGGTCCGATCATGTGAAGCTCTTCCTTCGGACTTACCCTGCGGATAAAAACTTCTATATAATACATGGCATTTTTCAGAAGTTCTTCATCCTGGCAGGCGCCAAAAACAGTCATCATATGGGCTGCCGGCGGATAGTCCAGAAGCATCCGATACCCCATTTCTTCTTTATAAAATTTCTTATAATCCTGAACAGCTGCAGCCTGGATACTGTAATGCTCCGGCTGATATGTCTGGATCACCGCCTGCCCCGGCCGATTCCCTCTGCCGGAACGTCCAACTGCCTGAGTCAGAAGCTGGAATGTACGCTCCCCGCAGTGATAGTCATCCATATTCAGCGAAAGATCTGCTGCGATCACTCCTACCAGAGTCACATTCGGAAAATCATGTCCCTTGACGATCATCTGGGTCCCCACCAGAATATCTGCCTCATGCTTTGCAAAAGAAGCCAAGATCTTCTCATAGCTGTCCTTGGTCCTTGTAGTATCAAAATCCATTCGAAGTACCCTGGCTTTCGGGAATTCTTTTTCAATGACCTTCTCGATCTGCTGGGTTCCTGCCTTAAATCCCCCAATGTGCGGTGAACCACAAGACGGACAGATTTCCGGTTTCACAGTCTCATAGCCGCAATAATGACAGATCAGACGATTGCCATTGTGTTCACTTAGAGATACATCACAGTGGGGACATTTCATAACGTGACCGCAGGCTCTGCAGGAAACAAAGCCCGCATATCCTCTCCGGTTCAGAAACAGCATGGCCTGTTCTCTTCTTTCAAGGACCTGCTCCAGATCCCTCTTCAGCTCCAGACTCAGTACCGAGCGGTTTCCTTTCTTTAATTCTTCCCGAAGATCCACGATTGATACCTGTGGAAGAGGCCTTTCCTCATAACGTGCGTTTAACTTTACCAGAAGATATTCTCCGTCACAGGCATGACTGTAGGCTTCCAATGACGGAGTGGCTGATCCCATGACCACACGGGCATGTTCCATTCGTGCCCTCTCAATGGCAGTCTCACGTGCATGGTACCTTGGTGTATTCTCACTTTTGTAGGTGGGTTCATGCTCTTCGTCGATAACGATCAGTCCCAGATCTGAAAACGGTGTGAACAGTGCGGATCTGGGTCCTACCATCACCTGGATCTCACCACGTTTTGCTCTTTTGAACTGATCATAACGTTCTCCCTGGGAAAGTCTGGAGTTCAGAACCGAAACCTTATCTCCGAACATGGCATAAAAGCGCCTGACTGTCTGATAAGTAAGCGCGATCTCAGGGATCAGCACGATCGCCTGTTTTCCCTCCTCCAGTACCTTCTGGATCAGGCGCATATAAACCTGGGTCTTTCCGCTTCCGGTCACTCCGAAAAGAAGTGCAGGCCTTGGGTCCGGCTCCTGCCATTCCCGAAAGATCTGCTCTGCCGCCAAAAGCTGTTCCTGGTTCAGACTCAGCTCCATGTTCTCCTTCACCAGGCCGAGCCCCTCGGGAATGCGATACATTTCCTGACTTTCAATAGTTATCAGACCTTTTTTTTCAAAAAAATCAAGGACGGAAATGCCGGCTCCAAGCTCTTTGGAGGCATAGGTATAATCCAGGCTCCCGGCCTCCAGGATTGCCCGAAGGAACCGCTCACGTGCTTTAAAGCGGCTGCCTTCCAGCTTGCCAAGAAGTGCCTGCCCCTCTTCCTTTTTCCCTGTAAAAAGGATCAGTCTTTTCTCTTTTGCACGGACCTTGTCTTTTACAGGCAGAACTGTTTTCAGTGCCTGGATCATGTTGGAGCCATAGGTCTCCTTCATCCAGTCCGCAAGTGCGATCAGCCGGGATTCTGTTGTCTCACTGTCTGTGGACACTCCCCGGATCTCCTTGAGCTTTGACGCATCATATTTTGCCGTTCCGGAGATCCCGGTCACATAGCCTTTCCGAAGGGTATTTCCCTTTCCGAAGGGCACTGTGACCACAACTCCGGGTTTTATTGCCTGCACCAGCTCCTCAGGTACACGATACTGAAAATCCCGGTCCAGCTTTTCATGAGAAATATCAATGATCACATCTGCATAGATCATCCATTTACGCTTTCTGATCTTCTTCCAGGATCTCCCGGATCAGTACACGCTCATCCATGGGATATTTCTTACCCTTGATCTCCTGATAATCCTCATGGCCCTTTCCGGCAAGGACGATGATATCTCCCGGCTCACCGTGATGGATCGCGTAGGCGATCGCCTCTTTACGATCCGGGATCTCTACATATTTTCCATCTGTTTTTGCCATTCCGATCTTGATATCATCGATGATGGCCTGTGGATCCTCATCTCGCGGATTATCTGAAGTAATGATGGTCAGATCTGCCATCTTTCCTGAAACCTCACCCATCTCATAACGGCGCAGCTTGGAACGGTTTCCGCCACAGCCAAACAGGCATACCAGTCTGTGCGGATCATATTCCTTCAGTGTTCCGAGAAGGCTCTCCAGCGCCATGGCATTATGTGCGTAATCGATCATCAATGTGAATTCGTCAGATACCTTGATCATCTCAATACGGCCTTTGACCCTGGCCACCTTCAGAGCTTTGATGATATTCTCCTCGGATACCTTAAAATGGCGGCAGATGGCAATGGCAGTCAGAGAATTGTAAATGCTGAACTTACCTGGAATATCGATCTCCACAGGAAAATCCATAAGTCCCTTAACATGATAGGAAATTCCCAGATAGCCCTTTCTTCCAACGAGTCTGGCGTCCTCTGCACGGAGATCTGCTTTTTCGGAAAATCCATAGGTTTCAAGTTTACAGGTGTGGCCTTCGATAATGCGGTCAAAGTGTTCATCGTCACGATTTACGATACCAACCTTACACTGTTTGAGAAGCATGGATTTGCAGTGCAGATAATCATCAAAGTCCTTGTGCTCATTCGGTCCGATATGATCTGGTTCAATATTTGTGAAAATTCCAAAATCAAACACAAATCCCTGGGTTCTGTGAAGCATCAGTCCCTGTGAGGAAACCTCCATAACGACCGCATCGCAGCCTGCTTCTACCATATCATGAAAATATTTCTGTACCATATAGGATTCCGGTGTCGTGTTGGCTGCCGGGATATGCTTCTCCCCGATAACAGCCTCGATGGTTCCGATCAGACCAACCTTATATCCGGCATTCTCAAGGATCGATTTCACCATATAGGTTGTAGTTGTTTTTCCTTTGGTTCCGGTGATACCGATGGTTTTGAGCTTTTCTGCCGGATGTCCGAACCATGCTGCTGAAATAAAGGCCATGGCGTAACGGGTATCCTCTACCTGGATCACTGTCACATCCTCCGGTGCCTCCACCGCTTCTTCCACGATGAGTGTCTTCGCACCCTTTGCCACAACATCAGGTATAAATTTATGTCCATCCACGACCGCACCTCTGATGCAGATAAAAAGGCTCCCTTCTTCTACTTTGCGGGAATCATATACAACAGAAGAAACCTCCTGCTCTGTACTTCCCTGAAGGCATTTGTATTCAAGATGTTCCAATAAGGATAAAAGATTCATTTTTCTCCTCCATCTTCCCTTTTTCCGGTCTGACGGGCAGCACACCGGAGGCGGGAAATATACTGTTCTTATTTTCTGTACATACCATATAGAATAGCACACCTCCCCCCTGTTTTCAACGTTTCTTTGAGGTACGGCCGCCTTGTAAAATATCAGCTTGTTACTGTTCACTCCGTTCTCAGTAACATCAGCTTTTTCCATAAATATCCGCATATTTTTTCCGAAGCCAGATGCCGCCCAGCACAGTCACCAAAGCTGTCACTGCCAGAAGCGTCCACAAATCCCTCCTGGTATCATCTCCGGTCTTCGGATGTGTGGACGCAGTTCTTGCCATCTGTATCTGACCGGAAGCCGGACCCTGGTCATCTCCCTGCAAAGGCAGCCCTTCTTCCGGCGTAATAGCCACCTCTCCTTTTACCATGACAGAAGCGGAGGCCTCCATCAATCGCTCTCCGGTTTCCTTGCTTGTGACCGTCACCTGGTTAAAAAGCTTCTGATCCGCTGTTTTTCCCGGGATCTTCACCACAGCCTGAAGAGAAACTGCCTCTCCCGGCGGGATCTGTTGGATCATTGCCTTTGTACGGCTGCTGTTGAGCGTTACACCTTCCTGCTCCAGAAACTGTGCATGGATCCCTGCTGCCTGAAAGCGCTCCGTTCCCACAACCGAATGAAGCGTTTTTTCACCGGTATTCACGATACAGATCTGATAGGTCACAGTCTCACCCGGTGCAGCGGTTTCTTTGTCTGCAGTTTTCTTTACAGAAAGATCCGCCTTCAGTGCCTCCAGACCATTTATAGTGGAAGCGTTCTTCCGGATCACCTCCTCCACTCTGTCCTTCACCCTGGCCTCTGCTTCCACCTGGTGCTCCAGATCTTTTTCCTGTTCATCCAGAAGCGGCGCCTGTACATAAAAGCTCCTGCTCTCTCCGGCTTTTAATTCTGCAAATTCCGCCACAGCCCCTTCTGTTAGAAGGCCTTCTGCATCTTCCCACAGCTGCCGGATCTTAGGGCATGAAAGGCTGCTGGTCAGACGGATATCTGCAAGATCCAGCTTTCCGGTATTGGCTATCTCTACCTGATAACGGATGGTCTGCCCTGCTTTCATTTTTTTATTCTGTGCAATTACCGACAATTCCATATCAGCCTCAGCAGCCTCCACGTCCAGCATAGGCGAGATTCCCTCTGCGATCACCAGCTCTTCCCCGTTTTCTTCTGTCATGAGAAAGGTTCCCGCACCGGTACAGTCCTTCTGAAGCGGTTCCTCCTGAGTCACAGGATAACTGCTTTTCTCTGCCGGAAAACGGTATTCCTGCCGCAGGATCAGCGGGATACGGAAAAAAATCTCATCCTGCCCGTTCTGCTCCACGTTCAGCACGCTTTCCAGCTTTGTGATCTCTGTATCTTCACCGCTCTGGCTCCTTACAGAAATCTGCTGTGCAGCCATATTTTTCGGGACAGAATCCGTTTCCGGAACAAAATACTCCGAAATATACGTGACCAGCGTCAGCTTTTGCGTCTCCTCAAACTCACCTTCCTCTTCATTCCCTACATTTTCCCCTCCGGTCGACGTTCCTTCCGGTGTGAGCGGACCCGTTTTCTCCTGCTCTTCATCCTCCGGCTGTACTGTTTCCCCGGATGCCAGCTGCTCCACGTGCTCATATCCTTCCTCCATTTCTATTCCGATTCCTTCCACAACCTTATCCACCGGCAATTCCTGTTCTGCCTTCTCTTCCTGCTGCAAGTCATCCTCCGGCTCTGGCTCCTTTTCCTGCTGCCAATCATCCTCCGGCAGCTCCTGCTCTTCTTCCTGCTGCAAGTCATTCTCTGGCAGCTCCTGTTCTATCTCTTCTTCCTGCTCCACCGATGGATCTTCAATCTTCTGAAGTTCATCGTCCCACTTCTCATTTTTCTCCTTATCCTCCGAAAACCTTCTCCCGGACAGCCATTCATTCAGGCCGCGAATCCGGATCCCAAGCTCCGCCTGTCCGGATTCTATGTCTTTCCAGAACACACTCTGATCGATAAACGGTGCCTGTCCCGGCAAAAAATCTGCTCCCAGAGTCAGCTCCGGTTCTATTGTTCCTCCCAGCATGGCTCCTGCCAGCACTGTCACAATTCCGGCTTTCTTCATCTGTTTCCATATTCTGTTTTTCATGGCTCTTCCTCATTTCTGCCTGATCTGGCATTTCTTATACACATGTTTTTTTTACAGAAACTTACTTTTCCACAGACAAAGGCATCCCTCCCCGGCAAATGGTGCATGATCAATATTTTTTTCGATAAAATAAAATGGATTTCTGCATCGAAACGATGCGTGAACAGATCCCGCAGAATGCAGGATCAAGACTTTTTCAATGTATCACATTTTCAGACCATGCGCAACCGGATATAAAAATTATAAAGTTTGTTTAAACTTTCTTTATAAATTTTCCATTTCTTTTAGATTAACGACATATTTTAAACATATTTTCTCTATATAATAGGTGTTGGATAGATGAAAAACCACTCTCTATCTCCCCCCTCAAAAAATAGTAGGAATCAAACCGTCTGACTGGATCAGGCGGTTTTTCCTGTCTCGGAAAACACTCGATTTTCTATTGCATTTCCCACATAGGTCTTTTATAATAAAATATAATATTCGTGCATCGTTTTCGATGTACTCGTTACTGAATACAGTAACTGATTTCATTCCAATTTTTAAGAGAAACGAGGTATTTCCTATGAGCGAAAAAACCGTAGTAGTTGCATTAGGCCACCGGGCACTTGGCACCACACTTCCAGAGCAAAAAACAGCTACAAAACTCGCAGCGAAGGTAGTCGCAGATCTGGTAGAGGAGGGAACCCGCGTAGTGATCTCCCACAGCAACGGTCCGCAGGTAGGGATGATCCACACCGCAATGAATGAATTCGGTAAGGCACATCCTGATTATACATTTGCACCAATGTCCGTATGTTCCGCCATGAGCCAGGGTTATATCGGCTATGACCTTCAGAACGCCATCCGTGCTGAGCTTATCTCCAGAGGGATCTACAAACCGGTCAGCACAGTTCTGACACAGGTTGTCATCGATCCATACGATGAAGCATTTGCAGAGCCGGAGAAGATCATTGGACGTGTTCTTAACGCAGAAGAGGCCGAGGCTGAAGAAGAAAAAGGAAACTTTGTCACAAAGGTGGGAGAGGGCCAGTACAGACGTATCCTTGCAGCACCGAAGCCACAGAAGATCGTAGAGATTGAAACCGTAAAGGTCCTCTCTGCAGCAGAGCAGATCGTCATTGCCGCAGGCGGTGGCGGAATCCCGGTTCTTGAGCAGGGAACTCAGCTGAATGGTGCCAGCGCCATCATCGAGAAAGACCTGGCAGCAGGACTTCTTGCAGAAGAACTGAACGCTGACACTCTGATGATCCTTACAAGCGTCGAGAAAGTAAGCCTTGACCATAATACGGATCACGAATCTTATCTGGATACTATTTCCACAGAAGATGCCAAGAAATATATTGCCGGCAAACAGTTTGCGGCAGGCTCCATGCTTCCTAAGATCGAAGCAGGTGTTTCCTTCGTGGAGAAGGGAACCGGACGCCGTACCATCATCACAGACATGGCCCATGCAAAAGACGGCTACCGTGAGAAGACCGGAACTATCATTAAATGATCATTTTACGGACTCAGAATACAAAGTGAACTATAAAACTTCACTTTACATAAAAATATCCCGCAGACGGCTGCTGGTCTTACCGGCAGCTCTGCGGGATATTTTTATATTGTCTGGCTGTCCGATCACTGTTCCACAGTTGATCGGACAGCTAGCATTTACATAGATTTTCGCTCAGCGATCTCAGCCATCTTCGCCTCATTCAGGCGGGTATCTCCATGGACACGGCTGTAGGAAAGATATCCGTTCATACGGTCGATCTTGGTCAGGTTTCTGGAACCGCAGACAGGGCATACATCCATCTCCAGTTCCTCATGACCACAATCGTCACAGTATGCAAGAGAAAGGTTCACTCCCTCATAATATCCCAGATCCATGGCTCTGCGGATCAGTGTACGGATAGCTTCCTTATTGTAGCCGATCGGATAACGTACATACTGAATCTTACCTCCATTGCAGAGTTCCCAGAAACGTCCCTCCAGATCCTGTTTCTCGATCGGAGTTACATCCTCTGTTACATGGCAGTGGAAGCTGTTGCTCACATATGGTCTGTCAGAAACGCCCTCAATGATTCCATACATCTTACGGAACTGCTCTACCTGCAGGCCACAAAGACTCTCTGCCGGTGTTCCGTAGATCGCATAAAGATAACCATCTTCCTTCTTGTACTGATTTACCTTGTCATTGATATATTTCAAGACCTCCAGAGCAAACGCCCCATCCTCGGCAATGGATTTGCCATTGTAAAGTTCCTGAAGCTCATTTAACGCTGTGATACCGAAGGAAGCTGTCATAGGCTTCAGGATCTTGCCAATCTTTTCATTCGGTTTCAGATGTCCGCCGTAGAAACCGCCTTCACAATATGCAAGCGGGTTGGTGGATGCACGCATCTGTCCCAGATATTCGTAAGTGCGAATATGCAGGTTACGGATCATTTCCAGATAGAAATCCAGAACCTCATAAAAATCTCTGCTCTCCGCTCTGGCTTTTGCAAGGATCATCGGAAGATGAAGGCTTACCGCACCAATGTTAAAACGTCCCACAAAAACAGGCGTATCATTCTCATCCGCCGGCTCCATACCGCCACGCTCATACCACGGACTTAAGAAAGCACGGCATCCCATCGGGCTGATGACCTTCTTGTATTTCCTGTACATACTGGAAATATAGCCTGCGCCGGACATAGACAGCCAGTCCGGATACATGGTTTTGGAGGAACACTCCACACCAGCCTCAAAAATATCCTCACAGCACTTTCCTGGACCATGGATCTCTTTGTCATAAAGGAATACGATCTTCGGGAAAAGTACCGGTTTCTTGTGTCCGGCCTTACCCTGTCCTCCCTGATGGACCTCAAGAAGGGAAATCGTACACATCTTCTCAAACTGCTCGGTTCCGAGACCAAGTGTCACCGTAACAAACGGATAATCACCTCTGGAAGAACCGACGGTATTCAGCTTGTACTCAATTCCCTGCCAGCCCTGATCATAATCCCTGCGGACCTTATCAAGAGCATACTCAATAGCTCTCTCCTCACGGCCACTCCAGCTCTCGTCCGAGTATTTCATAAATTCGGAAATATATTTATCATAGCTCTTCTTTGCATACGGTGCCAGGATCTTATCAACCTCCGGCACTGTAAAGCCACCATACTGCTGTGCTGCTGTACTGAGAATGATATCCCCCATAACATCAAAGGCTGTATCCAGAGTCTTCGGCTCGTTATACCAGACATTACCCATCTCAAAACCGCCACTTAAAACAGCTGCCACATCGAACAGACAGCAATTCATGGTATCCAGACGTGCAGACTGGTCATGAATATAAATGTAGCCGTCCTTACATGCCTGAAGCTCATTACGGTTCATAAAAAACTTCCGATAGAGTTCCTTGTTCAGCTCATTAAAGATCAGGCTTCGTTTCGTGGCAACAAGGGCGCTGTCTGTATTGGCATTACTTTTATCACCGATATAACGGATCGCCTGACTCTTGGTATAGACATCATCCATCATATGGATAAAATCCAGCTTGTAATTCCGATAATCACGGTAGCTCTTGGCAACTGCCGGATTCACACGCTCCAGAGCCCCCTCCACGATATTGTGCATCTCCTGGATCTCAATCTCATTCTTTCCAAGGGAATCCGCATGCTCCTGGGCAAAACGGCAGATAAAATCCTTCTCCTCGTCTGAAAAAGTATAAAGAATACGCTCTGCGGATTTGTTCACGGCAGCCACGATCTTCTGCGGATTAAACTCCTCTCTTGTCCCGTCTTTCTTGATTACATATAACATTGCTCATCCCTCCCTGTGCTATATATAAGTCGCTATGCAAAATACTATATATAGTACCTATATCTTCTATATATTGTTTTTCATCTATATGTTGTGCTAGGCATGAGTATAACACAGCTGAGGAGAAAAGAAAAGGGATATTTCTGTATACACGAAAATACAGACACTTAGCACTGCCTGATCTCACTGCAGAAATATTCTCACAAATTTGTTCCGATCCAGTCTGCAAGAAAATCCCATAATTTCGGAAGCAGAATGGCCAGTGTCACTATAAACCATATGATCCAGCCTGCCCCGCTGCTTTTCTGATCTTTTTTTTGCTGTTTTTTTCCCTGATCTAAAACTTCTGCACGATTTCTGCCCACCGTTGTTTTATTCCTGGTATTAACTGCCGCAGCAGTCTTACGTCCGGCTGCTGCACCTGTATTCCGGCTTCTGGTTAGATTCCGATTCAAATCGGTATTGCGGCTTGCATTCGTATTCCGATTTATATTTGTATTCCGGTTTGCGTTCGTATTCCGGTTTACGTTTCCGTTATGTTGTGTTGTTTGATCAGCATCCTGTCCATACTGCCGCATCATATCCCGCACTTTGGCGGAAGCATGTTTATAATGTATCTCCCGGGGCTCATTCAAATGATATAACACCTCATCATTTCTGTAAGGCATCCCACATAATGAACACCTGCCATTTACAACCTTACCCCCACAAACCTGACACCTTTGACCTGCCATAAGCTCCCTCCATTCTATCCGTCAAAACGGATATTTATATTTCCGTCGTAAACATAAGCATTCTTTTTTCAGTATATCACACCAGGCATTTAATACCCAGCATTTTTCTACGATACCCCAAAAGACTTCCCCTCTCATTATATTGCCACTCCACCCATTTTCTGCTATAATACCCCACAGAGCAATAAGCCTAAAAATCATCAGGAGGAGCCGATAATGAATACAATCACAATCCCCGCAACCTATCATGCAGACCTGAACCTCCATGACACACAGATTGCGATCAAAACAGTAAAAGATTTCTTCCAGCAGA
>OLRT01001659.1_pt1 | contig 15153 bp, 18 predicted proteins | sample 1672021 | NCBI WGS metagenome assembly OLRT01 (sample SAMEA3136637, study PRJEB25190) | human gut metagenome | reverse complement strand
TGTACCAACCCGCAGACAGCTGCTACGTTCTGTCCGGTCTTCCATCCCTGATAAAATTGCATCTAGAAAGTATTTCAGAAAAGCTTCGTTAGGAATCATCATCGTGTCATCATCTGCACATTTTTTTAATGAAATCAGACCCTCAAAACATATTCATATAGTTAAAGCGGGAATTTTCCCGCTTTTGATTTGTCTGCTATTTAATTGTTCCCAACTTTCTTAATCTTTCTCTCGCCTTATTTACCGCTCTAGTATGGTTTGCAATAGGTGTTTCCGCTTTTTTCAATATTTCTTTTGCCTTTTTTCCTGATACCACCATAATTGGGCTTTGAGAATTATTATACATACTAATCACTCCTCTCTACCTCACGTAATATTGTTTCAACATCTTTAAACATAAATTTACAATTACCAGCATATTCCGAATGAAGTGCTTTTACGTCAGATAATACCGGAACTATAGATTCTGCATCGTCCTCTATCGTTTCAAATCCCATTCTTTTATACGAATCTATTACTTTTGAATCATTAAATGCATGCAAAATCAAATATGTAAAATTAATTTCTGCTGAAAGTGAAGCTATAATATCTGCAATATACTTATTATATATGAAATTACCAATTCCTTTGTTATTGTATTGGTGTTCCTCTAACCATCTTAAGTAAATGTCATTGAGTGCAAAATGTTCCAATTCCACACAGGGAATTATTTTTTCAACATCTTTTTCCTGGATATGTTCAGGATTCGTTTCTTCATTCATCTTAACAATCATACACGTTGTAATTAACGTAAAATATCCAACTATTATTTGGTTTTCATTATCCCATATTATATAGGGTTTTATTCGTCCATTATAATCTTTTGCAATAAAATTTTCTAATGCTGGAAGCCTTTTGCATTCAAACAGACTCATCATTTCATATCCTTTTTCTCTTCCAAGCTCTTCAAAAAATTCATCTGCAAATCTTAATTGGAACCGATCTTTTATAGTATCTATATTTATCACTTCCTCATATGTGCAAAATTAGTATAATCACGCCCCTTAACTTTCAGTTTCAGTATAATCACTACTTCTTGATTTCATTATAACTGAGGGGGCATTGTAGAATCAAGCTCTTCTATAATATTTTAATGTACTTTATATACTCTCTTTTATTAACACAGCTCCTTATGTTTTCTTTTGTAATACTATCATTTATGATTGTTATAGAAGATAGTAGCGTGAAATCTCGCTACTATTTATCGGGTAATCAAAGTTTTTGAGGGGCTGGCTTTTTGAGGGTTTAGATTGAGGGGCAAACTTGAGGGGCAAACCAGCCCCTCAAACCAGCCCCTCAAACCAAACCCTCAAAAACTGCCATTCTAAAAGGGCCAGCCCCTCACGACTGACCCTCAATTAGTTCGGCAAACCCTCAAGAACTTTGATTATCCCAGATTCACTGCTATTTTGCACTACGCCTTGTTTTGAGGCACTTACGATTTTTCGTCAAAAAAGACAACGTATTTTATTGAAGTTAAATAATCACATATTTGCCTTGCTGTTTCTAATGACTCCTTTACACGATATGAAATAAATATCTGGTTCTTCATTTGTGTTCTTAATCCCCTTTAAGTTGTTAGTCTATTATTTAGTGTCTGCTGATTAAACCGCTTCCAGCTCAAAATCAGCAGATTGATGTGTTAATAGTTCCAACAGCCATAAAAGTGTAAAAAGTAATGGTATTGTTTCAAAATTCTTTACTAATCTTCTCTATTAAAAAGTGCTTTCCACTTCTTTCCTCGCACATCCCCACTCTGCCAAAATGCTGTAATTGTATATGTTGGAATATTATATTCAAAAACAACTATTTGTTGCGAATTATTATACCCCAATGCAGATCTGCGAATTCTTTTTGGATTCCATCTTTCTTTGTAATGTCCTATATCAAGAGCTTTATTGGATTGTAATAATTTCAATCCAATTTCTTCAAAAAACTCAATGATCTGATTCGCTTGTCTTTCATCATTAAACAAAGTTATATTATTTTTCAGTTTCGGTTGAAATTTATTATTATATATAATCCTTATCTTTACTAAGCCCATCTTCTGGAATTCTTTATAAATATACTTTTCTACTTGTTCATTGAATATTATAAATCCAATAACAATATTCGTTTCCTTTAATCTTTTCTTTTCAAAATCACTTAATTCCTTTACATGATGTTCTTTTGTTGCACGCTTGTTAAGCTCAACACCCATAAACTCTTGAAAAATTGAAATAATCTGATGTCCGGAATTCACTCCATCATCAATAAATATAAGTTCTTTATTCTCATACAAAGCTGTATTAATATCTTGAATCAAATATCCTTTTTCTAAATAATTAAGCAGTCTATAACTGCTATCATCTACATTTCCATATTTAATAATCACACTTTCATCATCAATATATATCTTTCTTAATAATTCTTTTAACTCAGAAGCAATTTCGTTTTCTCCCCAATATCTCATATTTTTCAATAGCATATATATACCACACTGTACACTGTTCTTTTTATTTTCTTTGCAGCAAAATTCTCCAACTTGTTCTATAAATTCTAAAATTGCTTTGTCATCAATATCATTATTTTTATATCCCTCAAATTTATTGACTAATTTGGCTATTTCTGCTTTTTTTATCTCCCATTCCATATTGTATAAAATTCTCCATCACTTTCTCTATTTCCGAAGGATTTTCCACTATTTCGTCACAATACTTCCAGGATTTATTAGATAATTCACTAGAATATTTTGCATGTGCATAATGTATTCCACTTTTTCTAGCTACCATATAATCTACATCTGTATCCCCAATAAATAAAATATCTGTCCGGTGTATATTATATCTTCTAAGTAAATATTCAATAAATTCTGTTGATGGCTTCGGTTTCATCATATCACGTCCACATACTATACAAAAGCAATCTATTAAATTTATTCTGGTTATCAACGAAACAAGATTGGCAGTTTTCCTATCACTATATATTGCTAATATAACCTCTTTGCTATCTTTAAATTTCTTTATTGCACCAACAATTGCCGCATTCGCTCCAGCCACAGACTCTTCATGCACTAGATGTTTCTTATAAGAAATCAGGAGCTGTTTTTCCTCTTGCAAAGACAATTTTTTTTCTATTCCTATCGTTCGGATTAACAATTCCGGATAAAATAGCGGTTTATTATATAAATTAATATTTAATTTTTTCATATTCAGCTCTTGCACAGACATTGTCATTGCTTTTTGAGCAATTTCTTTTGAGTTAAAAATAGTTCCATCAAAATCAAATACTATACACTTCATATAATTCCTTCTTAAAATATATTAATTCTTAATTGTATAATTAAAATAGTAATCCATTATATCTACAATATTATTTGCGCACTGCACTGGATCGTTGCCCAATTGTTCAAGTTGCTCGTATTTTTTATATATGCTTTTTTCCAAACAATTTTTCCAATTTTCTGCTTCTTCTTTATAGGTTCTCATTGATATTTCTCCAGTAGTTGGAACAGCTAAAATACTACATTTCTTTTCACGTGCAATACCTACTTCTTCTTTTAATCCATCTCTTCCTTCGCCATCATCACCTAATAATAAACATAACTTCTCTGGTGAGATAAACCTCTTACGCATATCTGTATATGTTGCACCTGCATAAATAATTTTCCCTTTTTGCGGATTTGTACTGCCACCATTTTCTCTATAGAAAAACACAATCCTGTCCAAATCCTCTTTTATCTCTGGACATTTATTCCACATGCCTTCAGCAATAAAATTGGATATATTCATACCGCCACCACTATTATAGTTATAACCTCTCTCGGCCAATAATGCTCCTATTCTTCTGCACAATTCTTTATGAGTATCATCTTTATAAATTCCCAAACCCGCTATCGTCTTTCCTTGTTTACTAATATATATTCTATTAAGGAATTCACTTATCTCTTTATAGGAATTTAACTCAATAACTTCTATTCCGTAACGCGAAAGACCTTTCTTCCAATACCAATATATTTTATACCTGTCTTCATCTTCCTGCTTAGGTGGCACAGTAAATAGAAAACTAGGATGTCCTGCTTTTTTATAATTCCAGATAGATGCCCAAATACGTCTCATATTAATATCGTTAAAACTCACTCCAAAGAAAAGAAAGCTTTTATTAGAAATATCATTTTTTAATAAATTATAAATATCTTTTCTTGATTCCTCATAATTTTCATACTGACTCTCTAACAAGACTATATCATCGTAATTATCTGAAATTTTTGACAGACTTCCATGCATTTTAATTAATTGAGGCTTTGACAAATCCACATTATTTAACTGTTGATCATTCGTAACAACTTCTAAATCATAGTTTCCTTCCTGAAAAGCCTTTTCTATTAAGTCATCATAATTCGTTGTCCAAATTCTTCCAACACCTAATTTCGATATTAGATAATGCACCTCTGCCGGTTTTGCTTTTTGAATACTTCTTTTCAAACTATATATGAGCATAGAATATTTGCTTTTACTTTCTCCACAAATATATTCTAAAACACGTTCCAGTGGAATTCCCACCATCGGAATGTCCAATTCTTTTGCCAATGGCTCTACTAGTTCATTCCAACTTGGTAATTTGGCATCAATAGATAATCCTGCTCCTATAAACACACTCAAATTTGGCATTAAATTTTTTACACAATATTCAGCAGCCTCTTTATAATCCATAATTTTTATTCCAACAATTGACTATTTCGTCTTTTGTTCCTTTCTTTTTCTCTAGTAGATATGGGGATTGTTCCCCATACCCCTACACAAAACCGTACGTGCCCTATTAAGGCATACGGCTTTTCACTTTATATTCATACTACCTGTAAAACAGGCTTACCTTGATACTTGGCTCAAGTAACGGAAATTGAATCGAGTAATTCATAATAATCTCTCCATTCATTCCAACTGATTCTAATTGTTTGATTCTACCACCAAATCGTGAACCTATTCCTTCTGCCATGATTACTAATGTGGTCAACATCCTAAGTTACTCTAAATGATTTCTATCTTCTGTATTTCAAAAGTGCCTGCGGTTTCAACAACATCTTCTGGATGAATCACAAAACAGACTTCAGAAATTTTATATAGTGCCTTGCTACGCAGTTTTGCAAGCGGTATGCTCAATTTATTTTCACCTTGAACAACAGGAAGCTCAAATGCCTCTAAAATCCTATTACTATCTGAATATTTGAATTCCACCGTTATCTTTTTCAACGAACCGGTAAGATTCAACAAAGTAAATTGAAATGCTGCTAAAGAATTGAATTCCAAATATTGTCCAAGATTTAATTTATCTGCATACCCTAATACCATGCTTATAAAATTAGGATACTTAATTATCGCTTTTCCATATGGATTCATATTAAAATTAACAGTTATTAAATCATTCTTTACTATGTGATTCACAACATCTTCTTTATTTCTAAAAAAAATACTGTCATCAAAATATGTTCCAATTTTAGCTTGTTCCGAAATATTTACTTTTTTCAAACCTCTTGTATTGATTTCTGATTCAAAAAGATGCAGTTTTTTGTTTATTCCAGACCCAAAGCTTATTCTCCGTTCTTTAGATAAATATTCAAGAAAAGCCTTTACATCTACTTCTGAATTGATATCTCCCACCTGAATATCAGACAGTGGTGTACCTGATAATGCCTGACCTTTATTTATCGGATATAGTGCAAATGGAAATATGTATTCTCCATTCTTTTTATGTTTACTATACATGTATGAATACGCAACACCTAACTCAATCATACAGAATTTACTCTCATAGTATTCTTGGCTAAGCACCGGAACAAATAAATCTGATGTATTCAATTCTTCAAAAATAGTTTCAATAAAGTTTTTCCCGGCTGCAATGCAACCTTTCTCTGAAGTACAAAACACTTCTATTTCTGTACTGATTGATTCTAAAAAATCTGCAAATTTAATATAATCTCTTTGTTTTTTGATGCATGACTGATAAAGATTTTCATTTGTGTTCTCACCTTTTCAATTGGAATATTTTCTATGATATCGTTTGACTTTATATAATCATAAAAATAAATGTATGAGTTTTTCCATTTTAGTATATCATAACTCTTCAGACAAAACCACCTGTTCATAAGTTATTTTGCAAATATTGGTGTTATTATATATTAATATCTGAAATTCAGTATGTGCAAGTGATTCCTTCTCTTACATTGAATCTTTGCGACTGCTTTCCTCCTTTACCTTGTTAAAGTTTCTATTTCAATTTAAAACTGGCTATTTTGCCAGTTCTAAATTTTATCTATCTCATAAATACGTTAAAACGAATTTATCTGTTCATAGAAATTTAATAGTGCCTGTCACCTGGTGGTGCAATGTAAAAGTGAGGTCGCTTCGCGACCTATTAATTAAGGAATTGTTCGTCTCGCCACGAACCTTAATTACACTTTAGGTATATCATATGAATCGAATTAACATCTGCAAAAATATCATCCAATCCATTAAGGATTATATCACAACCCCAGAAAAACTGGAACCACATCGTGCAAAAAATCATTTTGTTCGCAAACGAAAACTTTCTCTTTTTCAAGTAATTATGTATCTGCTTTATACTTCAAAAACCTCCATGTTTCAAAATCTTTCCCGTATTCAGGAAGATCTTGGATGCCTTGATTTCCCTGATATTTCAAAGCAGGCTCTGTCAAAGGCTCGCCAATTTATTAACCCGGCCTTGTTTAAAGAACTCTACTATTTATCAGTCGATTTATTTTATAAGCAGCTCCCGCCTCGTAAACTTTGGAATGGATATCATTTGTTTGCTATTGATGGCTCCAAAATAGTCTTGATGATTATATCGTCCATGCTTCTTTTCAGCGATATCTTGCATCTGAACGTTCTGCTGCTTTAGAGCATTTGCATAATTTAGAAGATTTAAATATCTATCAAAACAGCGTTATAATCTTTGATCATGGCTATTATTCTGAAGATATGTTTCGTTACTGTGTCGAGCATCAGCACCTTTGCCTTATGCGCTTGAAACAGAATTATAACATTGCCAAGAAATGCTCTGGCGACATAATCACTATTCTTCCTGGCAACACAAAAGACGGAACTGAGGATATCAAGATAAGAGTCATCGAAGTTATTCTCGATGATGGAACGAAAGAGTATCTTGCCACCAATCTTTTTGATTCACATATTTCTCAGAAGATGTTCCACGAGCTTTATTTCTATCGCTGGCCGGTCGAAACAAAATATAAGGAATTGAAAAGTCGTCTTGCTATTGAAGAATTTTCCAGGGCAACAACCACTTCGGTACTTCAAGAATTTTATATCAACGTACTTCTCTCAAATCTGTCATCTCTTATTAAGAATCAAGTTGATGAAGAAATTCAGATTACCGATAAAAGTACGAATAAGTATCGATACCAAACAAACCAGGCATTTATTATCGGACGTATCAAAACAATAGTTCCTAAAATCTTGTCTAATCTTTTCGATTTATCTGCAATTGATAGATTATATAAGGACCCTCTCCGATACAGATTGTATATTTCGTTAGCTTAGAACCATTTGCACGGAAATTCAGAGCCATAGTGACAGAAACAGGGTCAACTTCAATATCATACCCATATTTCGTGTAAAGGGTACTTCGCATCGTCAAAGCCAACAAGCCCTTGACAAGAAATATGTGCATGATTACTAACAAACAAGCAGAATTCTTGATTTCTGCGATTGGATCACCTACTCGAAATAGTGGCTCCCATTCTCCGTGAGACTGGCTCAGTTTTACCGTGCAGGTGGTTCTGTGTGATCGGAATATACAGCAGATCTCAAATTATGCCTGGAAGAACATTTCAACGAAAAAAGAACAAAGCAATAGGCAGAACACATTTTAACAACAAAAAAGTTGCATTCTAATAATCAATAGTTTTTAATATGGCTTTTCCGTGAAGCTCTATTAAAGTGCGTCTTCTTTTCTAATCTACTTTCCTCTTTTCCCGATTTCACACCATTGACCATTGCTCTGGCCAGGCACTTGTCTTAAGTTGACACTAGGTTGACCACATTGGGGTCACTTTCGTTCGTTATTTATTCTGATTCTCAAGCGCAACAATCTCCCACCTTCGCAAGCCTTTGGAAGTATCTAATCTGTATTTTGGGGAACATTTTTGGCATTCTAACCATACATCATGCTCTCTAAATCCTGGAACATTTTCATGTTCCTCTATAATTTTTCCTTTCCCGCAAGGGCATTCATATTCGTATCGCTCTATATTGCCATCTCCTGCACCGTAACCTGGATGGTATTCTTGGTTTGAATAAATTCTTTTTATTTTCATACTAGAACTCCTCCATGATGTTTTTCTTAGATATTAATCCATATTCCTTATAAGCACCAACCCCAAAAATTATCGAGGCTGTACTAAATAATAGCACTTGTATTTCATGAGGATACTCTGAATAAATATTGTGCACTGATTGTTCTAGAAAACCTGATGCTTCCTCAGATATTTTCTCTGTTACTATCGTAGCTTCTTCCATATAATCACCTGTTTCTTTCTTTTTCAGTAGGTCCTACTGTGATTATAGCTTATCATATGAAGCTTCAAATTTCCTAGGAACGAAAAACCGGAATTCTTTTATTTATGTATCTGCTTCAGAACTTTTCTCATATTTCGAATCTTGTTATTAGATAATTCCTTTTTATGCCATGCTTCGAACATATCATATTCTCTAAAAAAGGACGCCCAATCTTCTAATGTAGTTTCCTTGGCAAATTGTTCTCGCAACGTATTTCCATTAACTAATTTTAAATGATTATTAAGCTGCGCCATAATAACTAACAATTCCGCATAACACCGGTTATCAACTTCCAAATCATCTGATATCTTTAAATCCTTTGGCACAAGAATATCAATCATTTTTTGCCGTGGCCTAACCATTCTGCTATCAAGTCCAACCTCGCATCCTAGAAAAGAGTGTATTGTCATTCTTGCACAGAGAATAGAGTAAAAATCTCTATCTACTTCTTTTACTCCTATTTGTTCCATTTTATTGGCTAAGATATATGCGAATTCAAATGCATATTTCCAATCCAGAGTAAAAAAGGCCAATGAATAAAAAACCATATTATAATCCGTTTCGAGACTTTTCTGCTTCCAATCTACTATTTTCCGATCATAATCTTCCATCATATCTCTAAATGTCATATTAGGCACTTTTTTGACATCTGAAAGTCTATTTTCAACAAACGATTTCAATATCGGCATATCACAGATACTGGTAAGTTCAAAATATTGCATAGGAGTAAGAGAATAACCTTCCTTTTTTTCATCCATTGTCTTCATGCTTTTTGCTTTGAGCTCTTCGATATTAATACCTCTACGTTTAAATTCATCATACTCCTGATCACGATACTTCTGACAGTATTTAAGTACTCTACTATATTTCATTCTCGCATCTGTATTTTTGTCTACCCCGTACGGTACATAATATCTGAGTGGATGTTTTTCCTGAGAATTATCGAACGCATATTTTATAAACTCAACCATCATTTCATCAATAAACTCTTTTTCGGATACGCCACCTACAAAAACCATTTCAATATATTTCCTCGTAAAACATGTTATAATGGCCCTAGCAATCTCAATTCTCATTTTCTCCATCTTGTTCGTCATCAAGAGCACCTTCTTTCTCTTTTTCCCCTAAAACGTATTCGACTGTTTCAAGAGCATTTATTAACTGTATGCATTCAAATCGTTCTATCTCTCTACCACATTTCCCATGCAACAGCCAATTTCTATTAATATATGGCGGCTCTACACCTTTTTCAAATATATACTCTCCATCCACAAATAGTCGGTTCAAAAAAGCTATTAAGGAAGGATATACATTTAAAAAATAGAATCTCTTAGCAAAAAAGAATTCACTCTTTGAAAATTGTTTCTGTTTTACATCTGCAAAGCCTTTATCAGAAAACTTTTCCCTATATCTTGTTTTTGGACGAAACTGAACCAATGCATTTACTCTCGCCTCCAATAAACCAACCAAATACATTGCACATGTCATATAATCATTATCTTGAAATGCTTTAATTCCTCGAGAATAATAATTTCTGTTTACCGGATCATCATATTTACTCTCTAGCATATTTATAGCACTTTTTATAACACAACCATTATCTTTTTCAAAAAATTGCGTGATTTTCTCCGGCTCGTCTTCAATGAGGGCTTTATACCAATTCTTTATATGTCTTGGATTGCTGTATCTTGAAACAACCCATCCTTTAGCACCTAAAGATTGGCATATTTCGAATTCTTCAAAATACTTTTTTTCGAATTCTTCCTCGGTCAACTTTTCACTCTTTTTGGCTTCTTGAATATACTCTTGCATTTCTTTAGACAACTGAATTGAAGGAAGTATCCCCGTTAGTTGTTTTGATATCTGCGTGAAATCTTGTATCTGATTTTCAACTCTTTTACTTGCGCTTAACTGGTCTAGACTAATATTTATTTTTAATACGGAATCTAATTTAGAAATATTCTGACACAATTCTACAAATCCAGGTGACATATTTTTTGTAATTCGATCCATCTTTTTTATCATTCGATTATATTCATCAGAAAACATCCCCTTATTGTTTTTCAAGCAAACCACCTCATCTCTTTTCTTCTATTCTATCCCTCATATGCAAAATACCTTGAATAGTTCCTTCAACATTAAGTAGTTCCGCTGCAACTGCGGACATTGAAGTTGTAACACCTTTATATGAAATATGACAGTCATCTAAAACTGTCGCTATGATACTTTCATCATTTATATAATGAATCGTAGCACCTACTGGGATACCTACAGCGCTAAATCTAAACGAACCACATTTAGCTTCTTTTGCAACTTCAGCTGCTGTTTCTTCATCAAGAATTTCATGCCCTTCCGGTGACATCGCATAAAATTCACGTTTACGCTCTTTGCCATCAAAGTTGTCAATTGACCGAAGCTCTGGATTTAACTTATCTATCAAATCATGTAAACTAAGATCTAAAAATTTAATAGTGCTTGACACCTTTTACTTCAATGCCAGTTAGCCATCTTAACTTAATAACTTTTTCTCAAAAATATATACCAGCCTTTATTTACAACATTTTTCTCACATTTGATGTTTTCAAGGCTGGTACTTTTTTAACACTTTTGTAATAACTTTTTGTTCCATTATTACTTTTTTACTTGACATTCATTTGAAAATGTGCGGCTGCGTTATCTGACAGAACTGTCAGATAACGCAGCCCTTAGATTAATAAGAGATTTTTAATTCACGGTCAGTTAAATCTCTAATCTAAGGAGGCACATTTATATTATGAACGATTATCCATCAAATGTGAAAGAAAAATTGAATTTTATTATCTCTGATATGGCAAATCCCCATTGGCTCTTCGCCAATAGACCTGGGCATGATTTTATGCGTCAGAACCATGGCAAACTTTCTTTTTATGATACTATGCGACTGATTATTAGTATGGGAAAAGGTAACACAAATGATGAAATCATGGATTACTTTGATCTTGATCCTGATCGCATCCCTTCCCAGTCTGCCTTCAATCAAAGAAGGACTCAGATTTCTCTTTCCGCTTTTGAATATCTCTTTTCGGAATTCTCGTCAGCCTTTCCTGCCACTACTAATACTTTTAAAGACCATTGCATCCTGGCTTGTGATGGTTGTCATGTTGTTTACACAACAAATTCCGAAATTATCGAAGATTTTAATAAGCCACACCTTATTGATTATAAAGGTTATAACCATATGCATCTTAACGGCTTCGTTGATGTTATTAGCAAAGCTTTTATTGACGTTGTTATACAGACGGGTCAAAAGCCTGATGAACGTCAGGCTCTCCACACCATTTCTTGCCAATGAAGCAGTACTAGAAAATCAAAAAAAGAAACGTCGTACCACTAACAAACATCAATATGAAGTCGATTTTTCTTCTGCACTTAAGATTTCCAGAAAATATTTTATCCGTGGACGATCATCGGAAAATCGAATTATAAAACTCATAGCTAAATATATTCATGCTGTCAAATGTAAATTTCGACAATTTTCACGTCCATTACGCGGAATTGGTGCTATTCATTTTGGATATCGATAGTTTCTTTTAATCAAATATTATTTTTTTGACAGATTTCTTATCTGTCTTTTTGGCATACCTTTTTTTACTGATTTTCTCTTAATTTTCTATACTCATTTTTAGATTTTGACATTTATTATCTACCAAACACTTTATCGAACAATTAGCTTAATGGCATTGCTTACACCTAGTGCCTTAAAATTTATTGGAAGTTCACATTTGCTTTTGTGGTTTTTTATGCTATTATAATTATACCACCTAGGCGAAAGGTGGTGATGCATATGGATACATATCAAGTATTAACACTTCTTATGTTATTTGGTAATATGTTAATTGAATTGATAGCTTTAATAGAAAAACGGCGCGATTCATAATCACCGCAATCGCTTTTAAAATCATTTATTCAACTAATAATTGTACAATATGGGTGGTAGGTGCATGACTTATGGTGTCATGCACCTTTTCTTTCTTGATGAATACACTCTCTTTGTTTTCTTCCTATATTCTCACCTCAGCTCACCGTTTCATCTTATTTATTCGTTTATGCGTATTTTGTAGATAAATTTTTTATGAAAGTTCTTTTAGTGCTTCCAAATATCCGATTAATCTTTTCTGTGCATTTGTATCTAATTTTTGATATGTTTCTACCAGCATTCCAATTTCTGTCTCTTTACTAATCACATAAGTATTATTATCCCTGCTTCTGTTTCCTGCATGCTCTGCTCCTGATAACAGCTCATATGGTGTCACATCCAATACTTCACAAATGATCAAAATCTTATCACTTACCGGATTTGTTCTTTTTTTCTTCCAGTCACTTATTGAACTCTCTGCAATTCCTGTTCTTTGGGCAAATTCTTTCTGACTCATTCCCTTTTCTTTTAATAATTCAAAAATCTTATCACTGATTGTTTTCATTCCTTTTTTTTCGCCTCTTTTCTCTTACCAGTACCTACACATATAGCAGGTACTGGACACTTAATTGCTTTTCTTATTTTCATAAGTCTATCACTTTATATGTGATTTGTAAATACGAATTTATTTGTTCATAAAAATTATTAGGGTTAAACCATAATAACATGTCGTAAATGTTGTGTTTCTGTTTTCACTACGTGTGGCCAGTAGCGTACCTTCCGCGTCAATCCGCAAGCAGACTGAAGTGTCAGAATATCTCAAGACTATTCCAGCACTTCTTCTACTTCTTTACTGTACTTACAATACTTTATTCAACATCCGTTCCTTGACAATTTTGATTAATATGAAACCATTAAATACTAACCACAAAAATAAGCTTACATTTTCCATAGTGATAATGGGAACATTGTAAGGCCAAAAAGCAAATACTTCTCGTATAACAGCTATTGTATCATTTATTGCTGGAAGACCAATAGCAATGTTTAGCATCAGTCCTCCTATGGCAATAAAATCTTGAAATTCCTCTCTTTTTTTCTTTTCTTCATCTCTTAAAATACTATCTATAGCAATTAATTTTCGCTCCATTATCTCTTGTTTAAAATAATGACACATTCTTTTTTCAAAAAATTCTGTTTGTTCACTAACACTTCCATAACAGTCTTCTTGTAATTCACTTATAAACAATATGTTTCTGTTATATTCCTTTTGTATTTTAGACAAGTCCCCTAACTCATTAACTTTTTCGTAATAACAATTACAATCATTCATTTTCTTTAATAGAATAATTAACAGTGCAAATTCCACATTTATAAAGACATTTGTTGCAATATTATTACATAAATTTAAATAATCAACCCTATCTAGACAATTAATACTATTTTGTTCTTTATACTCTTCAGATATTGTATCAATAAGTGCTTGATCAATATATGATAGACACCCTCCTGTAGATTTCACAATATAATTTATATTATGACCACCCCAACTATTTTCTTTCAAATACTCTTGAGCATCTTTGACATATGATGTACTTTTTCTATTCGGAACTGGTGCAGCAATAATACGGAATAAATCTTCCTGCACTTCTTTAGGTAAATTATATATTTGTTTGGGCATTCCTTCAAAATCAACGAAAGAAATATAATTAATATCGTTCCCATATAAATTAAACTCTATTCCTGTATCTTCCTCAAGCGATTTTATGTAACAATCTGCGATACTTGACAATGTAGCTTCTGGCACATAATTTTTGTCTTCCCATTTATTTATAACTTTTGAAATCAATGAATCTATATCATTTTGCTTAAAAGCTTCAATTCCTATATTAATTATTGGAAATTTCAACTTTAAAACTCCCATGCCATTTGCAAAAACATATAGTCTAGCATCTAACCACGTATTTTCTCTATTATTTAACTCTAATTTAAATGGCAACAACACAAATCTATTTTGAAAAGAAACAAATTTTTTTCCATATATTTTTGAAGATCGATCCTCTTCTCTCTGTATTTGCAATATCTGCTTTTGTAATTCTTCCAATTCCATATGAACAAAATTAATCTTTATCGAGGATCCAGTATCTTCAAACTCTACCCTTATATTATCACTGTTAGTAACCGTTGGAGCCGACTCCAATGCGTTATATTTATCAAAATCTTGCATCTTGATTACCATACTATTCTCTGGAAAGTCCTTTTTCATTTCTTTTACAATCTGAGAAAGAGAATATCCTAAAGCATCCATAACTTTATTTTGATACTCGTCTGAAAAAATAACTTTACTGTTTTGTATTAAATCGCACAACTCTTCAAATGATTTTTCACTTTTAAACTTAAGCGGATAAAAGCGATGCACTTCCCCATACTTTATTTTTTGAATTCCATTAACCTTTGTCTGCATATAATCCATCCTTTTCTTTTTTACTTTATTGCAAACTTTTCAGATAAAATACCGTTCCCCAAAAAGCTCTTGGTCTGGAAATTTTACATCTTTTTAATTCCCTGAATCTGCTCTTCAGTCATACACATATCATGTTCTTTCGCAAATTTAAGAGCTGCCTTTAACCCTTTAGTTTTTTCACCTTTCAA
>OLRT01001645.1_pt1 | contig 15206 bp, 10 predicted proteins | sample 1672021 | NCBI WGS metagenome assembly OLRT01 (sample SAMEA3136637, study PRJEB25190) | human gut metagenome | reverse complement strand
TCCATATTGTAAGGAGAAGGGAGAGAGACTTTTCGCCTATGAATACAATGGCTACTGGAAAGATGTAGGTACTCTTGGTTCTTATTGGGAAGCCAATATGGAGCTGATTGATATTATTCCGGAGTTTAATCTGTATGAGGAATTCTGGAAGATCTATACGAAAGGGGATATTATTCCTCCTCAGTATATTGCTGCAGATGCAGTTACAGACAGATGCCTGATCGGTGAAGGTGCGGAAATCTACGGAGAAGTACATAATTCCGTGATCGGACCGAATGTTGTCATCGGTAAGGGCAGTGTGATCCGCGATTCCATCATTATGCGTAATTCTACAGTGGGAGAGGAAGTACAGATGGACAAGGCGATCATTGCCGAGGATGTTAACATCGGTAATCATGTTGTACTTGGCTGCGGAGAAGAAGCGCCCAATGTGCTGAAACCTGCAGTATACGCTTTCGGATTGGCTACAGTAGGAGAGCGCAGCGTGATCCCGGACAATGTAAGGATCGGTAAGAATACCGCCATATCAGGAGTAACAACTGCCGCAGACTATCCGGACGGAGAGCTTGCAGGCGGACAGGTAATAGCAGCAAAGGACGGTGACCAGGAATGAGAGCGATAGGTATTATTTTGGCAGGCGGCAATAATAACCGCATGAGAGAATTATCCAACAAGAGAGCGATCGCGGCAATGCCTATTGCCGGAAGCTACAGAAGTATTGATTTTGCCCTGAGCAATATGGCAAGTTCTCATATACAGAAGGTGGCTGTTCTGACACAGTACAACGCCCGTTCCCTGAACGAACATTTAAGTTCCTCGAAATGGTGGGATTTCGGCAGGAAACAGGGTGGCCTTTATGTGTTCACACCGACCATTACGAAAGAAAACAGCTTATGGTATCAGGGAACCGCAGATGCCATCTATCAGAATCTTCAGTTCCTGAAGAACAGCCATGAGCCTTATGTTGTCATTGCATCCGGCGATTGTATCTATAAGATGGATTACAATAAAGTGCTGGAATATCATATAGCAAAGAGAGCGGATGTCACAGTGGTATGTACCACCTGTGAAAATCCGAAAGAGATCGAGCGCTTCGGCGTGCTCCGTATGAATGAAGACTGCAGGATCGAGGAATTTGAGGAGAAACCGATGGTTTCTTCCTATAATACCATTTCTACAGGTATTTATGTGATCCGCAGAAGACAGCTGATCGAGCTGATCGAGAGGGCTGCTCAGGAAGGCAGACATGATTTCGTTCAGGATATTCTGATCCGTTATAAGAATCTGAAGAGGATCTATGGATATAAGATTGATACATACTGGAGCAATATCTCCACTGCAGAAGCATATTACAGGACCAATATGGACTTCCTGAAACCTGATATCCGTAAGTTCTTCTTTAAACAGGAACCAACCATCAAGACCAAGATCGATGATCTTCCGCCTGCGAAGTACAATCCTGGCGCACAGGTCAGAAACAGTCTGGTGGCAAGCGGCTGTATCATCAATGGTACAGTAGAGAATTCAGTTCTCTTTAAAGACGTTTTTGTAGGTAATAACTGCGTTATTAAGAATTCCGTGATCTTGAACAATGTATATCTGGGAGACAATACCCATATTGAGAACTGCATTGTTGAAAGCCGGGATACCATCCGTGCAAATTCGTATTACTGCGGCGAAGACGGAGTGAAGATCGTCGTAGAGAAAAATGAGCGCTATGCATTATAAAAACAGCCGGATAGACTCGGTGAATTGAAAGGAGCTAGTAAATAGTATGAATATTACTGACGTGCGTGTGAGAAAAGTGGCAAAAGAAGGAAAGATGAAAGCAGTTGTTTCCATTACAATTGATGATGAGTTTGTAGTACATGATATTAAAGTGATCGAAGGAGAAAAAGGTTTATTTATCGCTATGCCGAGCCGTAAGGCTACTGACGGTGAGTACAGAGATATTGCTCATCCGATCAACTCTGCGACACGTGACCGTATCCAGGGGATCATCCTTGGCAAGTATGAAGAAGTAATGGCAGCAGAACCGGAAGTGGAAGAAGCTGCAGCTGAATAACGAATCATATAAAAACTGTTCAGGCAGATATAAAAGGGCATTGCTTCCAGTGAAGGGAGGCAATGCCTTTCTTACTGACAGGATCCGTTTTTGAAGAAACTGTGAAATATTACGCAATTATTACAGAAGTTAATAAAAAGTGTTGATTTTTTTACGAAACCTGTTATACTTACCTTCAGAATAAGTTGAAAAAGATTTGTCATTAGATTAAGAAACTAAGAAGATTTATATTTGAAAGGTGATTTATTTATGAAGAAAAAAGCTATTTCATTACTGCTGGCAGGAATTCTTACGTTTTCCATGGGAACTCCTGTATTCGCGACAGAGAGTGAAATTGCAGATATGCAGGCACAGAAACAGGAAGCAGAATCGAATCTTGCGCAGACCCAGTCTGATATCAGCAGCATGGAGAGCAAGAAGCAGGAGCTGGAGAGCTATTTGGCTGACCTGAATACTCAGTATGAAGAACTGACCAACACGATTTCTGAATTAAGTATCCAGGCCGGTGAGAAAGAAAACCAGCTGAAACAGATCCGTGCAGAGTTAAAGAAAGCGAAGAAAGCTGAGAAGAAACAGTACGAAGATATGAAACTCCGTATCCAGTATATGTATGAGAACGGCGGCACTTCCGCTCTGGAAACCCTTCTTTCTTCTAAGGATCTGGCAGAGTTCCTGAATAATGCAGAGAGTGTTTCGAAGATTTCACAGTATGACAGAAATATGCTGGATAAATATGTGAACCTCCAGAACAACATTCAGGAGCAGGAAACAGCAGCAGAAGAGGAGAAACAGTCCATAGACGCACTTCTTGCAGAGCGTTCTTCCAAGAAACAGGAAGTTCAGGAACTGACAGCAAGTACAAGCGATAATATTGCATCTTATGTGGATCAGATCAGTGCAAGCCAGGAAGAGGCGGCAGCCCTTACAGAGCAGATCAATAATGCAGATAACAGCATCGCACTTCTGGTACAGCAGGCAGAAGAAGAAAAGGCAGCCAGAGAAGCAGCAGAGGCGAAGGCAGCAGAAGAAGCAGCTGCACAGGCAGAAGAGAGCAATGATGCAGAAGAGAGTTCATCACAGGATGAAGACGCATCCGAAGATTATGTTGAGGATACTGTCATCGAAGACATATCAGAGGATACTTCTGATGAGGAATATACAGAAGAAACAGACAGTAGCGACGATTCCGAAGATGCAGATACCAGTTCTGATTCAGAAGCAGCATCTGAGGAACAGACATCTTCTGAGAGTTCTGATTCCAGCCAGGGGAAATACCTTGGAAACTTTACACTGACAGCTTACTGTAACTGCGCACAGTGCTGCGGTACAGCCGGAAACCTTACTGCAAGTGGTACAGTACCTACAGCAGGACGTACAGTAGCCATGGCAGGGGTTCCTTTCGGAACACAGCTTCTGATCAATGGAACGGTTTATACAGTGGAGGATCTGGGTACTCCTTACGGACATGTGGATATTTACTTTGATAATCACTCTGATGCCTTAAGCTTCGGATTACAGACAGCAGAGGTTTATCAGCTGAATTAATAAAGTTACATAAACAATCGGTGAAAAGAATCCTGGCAGTCAGGATTCTTTTTTGCAGTGAGGGATTTTTAGAGGATCGAGAACAGAAGAATTGGAGAGGGAAGATCATGAGGATTTGTGGATTTAATAAAACGACACTTCTGGATTATCCGGGAAAAGTAGCCAGCACCATATTTCTGGGAGGCTGTAATTTCCGCTGTCCGTTTTGCCAGAACAGTGTGCTGGTGGTGGATCCTGGGCAGCAGCCGGACTATGAACAGGATGAGATTCTTGCATTTCTGAAAAAGAGAAAAGGGATTCTGGACGGGGTGTGTATTTCAGGAGGCGAACCTACACTGGCAGATGATCTGGAAGATTTTCTGGGAAAGATAAAAGAACTGGGATATGAGATAAAACTGGATACCAATGGAACCCGCCCGGAAATAGTGAAAGATCTGGCCCGAAAGGGTCTTATTGATAAAGTGGCTATGGATATCAAAGCCTGTCCATCCAATTATCCGGCACTGTCCGGAATTTCACACCCGGATATGGAAAAGATCAGAGAAACTGCAGAGTTTCTGCTGCACGGTTCACTGGATTATGAATTTCGCACAACTGTCGTAAAGGAACTCCATACGGAAAATGACTTCCGGGAGATCGGACAGTGGCTGAAAGGAGCCAAAGCCTATTACCTGCAGGCATATAAGGACTCAGAGGGAGTCCTTAAGCCTGGGTTTGGCAGTTACAGCAGGGAGGAACTGGAAGGATTTTGCAAAGTTTTGCGGGAAAACATCCAGTCAGTGGAAATTCGGGGCATTGATTAAAGTATACCAATAACCACCCCGGACACCGGGAAGTTCGATGTAACTGCTTTCCTTGAAATATGGAAATCCAAACATGTTGGCCATGAAGCGCTCCTGCTGACTATAGCCACCAGGGATACCGAGGATGTACTGGCCGTCGTTTCTTTGTCCCAAAAGGAGATGACCGAAATTATAATGCCCGTACTGGATAAAACGGTTATTGCGCAGAGCATTGCAACGCTTTGAAATACGGCAGAGATCATTCGGGTGGATCTTCCAGGCTACCGTGAATTCTCCGTCTGTGAACGGGGTAAATTCTTCCAGGGAAGAGGAATCAGCCGTGCTGTTATTATTATCCGGGCGCGCTGGCGTGGAAGAAACCTCCGGGCCTGAAGCAGCGGACTCAGTGGAAATGGCAGGTTCTGCTGGAAATGCAGACTCAGCGGAAACAGCAGCTCCTGTTGGAATGGTAGATTCAGTAGAAACAGTAGACTCCTGTGGAACAGCGGATGAAGAGGGAATAACTGCGCTTACAGGATTTTCTGGCTGAACGGAAAGAACCGGTTCAATGGAAACTTCAGATTCCACTGCGTCATCTGTACTTTGTTTAGCGACAGATGGTTCTGAAATGGAATCCTGATCAGCAGAAATTTCCTGCCGGGGACTGCCATGCGCCTGGGAAGCATCATCTGCCGGTTTCATTTCCACAAAATTATCCGGCCGTACAGGCTGATCATCCCATTCCGTGGCAAAGAAATTTCCGGAATCCGTCAAAAGCACCATTCCGCCGATTTTCCCCAGAGAAATCCCGGAATCATTCAGGTTTGAGGCATCTGTTTCAAGGAGAAACTCAATGGTTTCTTTTTCCGTCTCGCAGGTTCCCAGAAGGATTCCGTTCATCAGACCGTCTTTGCGGGCAAATCCATAGACTTTACAGGAAATCTCTCCTGCCAGTCCGGGACAGTGAAGATGTATCTCCATCCGGCACTGCTGATCCCGCACCTCAACTTTAATAAAACCGCAGTTGCCGCTTTTTTTTCCGTTCAGGTATTCATACACATATGCAATAAAACGCCGATATCCGGACAAAAAATATACCTCCGTGGAGTTTGATTCAATAATGTATATGTGTCTCAAAGAAAAATATTCGAAAAAAATAAAAAAATTGCAAAAACTCTATTGACAAATGGAGAAAGGTTTAATATAATATCACTTGCATTGACGAAGCGTGGCTCAGTTTGGTAGAGCGCTGCGTTCGGGACGCAGAGGTCGTGGGTTCGAATCCCGTCGCTTCGACTGCACATGAAGGTTTGAGAACATTAAGTTTTCAGACCTTCTTTTTATGTCCGAAAAGATGAGTTATTGTTGAAAAAACGTAAGAAGAAAGGTATGATGTAGTCATATACTTAATAAGGAGGACCAAAAAGTGAAAAAAAAAGTTTTAGCATTTGTCGTGGCGGCAGCTATGGCAGTTTCACCGGCAGCTTCTGCAATTGGCGCAGAATTTTCCAGCGGTGAAGAAACAACCGTAGATCCAGGGACAGATGACCTGTTTTCGGCAGGTGAGGAAGGAGAACCGGAAGAAGAAATTCAGCCGGAAGACACACAGGCAGCAGAAGATGAATTCAGCACAGGAGAAGAAGAAACAGAGGTTCCAAGTGCCGGCTATTATGATGGCTATGATGATGAGACAAAGCCTGTAAGTATTAAAATCAGCAAGCAGCCTGATAAGACGGAATTCTGGTATGGCCTGGAAACCTATTCATGGAGAATAGAGCTGAGTGGCCTGGAAATAGAAACCACCTATGAGGATGGATCGAAAAGCGGAAATATTGATGCGTCATCCAGCAGTTATATATCCGATAAATATCAAAATGAGTACCATATGTCCCTTATCGGAGAATCCGGAGAGGATGTTATAACTGACGAAGGGCTCAGTGAAAATTTCAGGCCGGGTAAATATGAACTTCGGATAGAGTATAGAGATGTAAAGAGTGATGCGATCACTGTTGAATTTAAAGATCCTGCTCAGACACCGGAAGTTCAGTCTGATCTGTCCAAACCATGTACAACACAGGTAAAAGCTGAAAATGGAGCAGCTGTTGCGAAATTTGTTCCTCTGGAAGATAAGAAATGCGTGATAACAGCTGATGGAACGGATGTTCAGATATATAATTCTAAGTTTAATAATGTTGATCCTATAACATTTGAGAAAGGTGAAACCTATTATCTCCTTGCTGATACAAAAGAATCCAGTGCATCATTTACAGTTGAATATGCAAGCAATGCAGCTTCCATAAAACTGATACAGGAACCATCAGTAAAATATGTATATGAGGGTATTACAAGAGCTGATCAGGTTTATCTGAGTGGTGGAAAACTTCAGATCACTTATGAGAATGGTACTGTAGAAGAAATTCCTACAGAGTATGAACATGCGACTAAATTCGGCGAACTTCTGAGTACTTCTCTGAAGAAGGCGGATGGTGGAAGTGTTGACGGATATCCGCAGGCTGGTACTTATAATGTTTACTATAAAGTAGGTTCAATTGCAGAAGCGGCATGTGTAAATAATGTAGAGGTAAAACCATTATCACAAATGCCTTCAATTGAAGGCTATGCATCTGCCACAGCTGATGTCACAGGGGACAGAAATGCGTGGGTGAAATTCACAACAGGCAGTGACAGCAGATATTTGATTGAATCTTCATCAGGTGATTCAAAGTCCAGGATTGTGGTGAATAAGTATCTTGAAGATTCACATATGATGATTGACTATGAAAGCAATGACAGTGGTGAGATGTTTGAACTTGAGCCTGATACAACCTATTATATTTCTCAATGGCAGAAAGAAAACACTCCCGTTACTTTCAGTGTGAAATCCTGTACTCCTCAGAAAATCGCTATTACCAAGATGGGTCAGACTAAATTCTGGTATAAGATCGATGACGCTTTTATAGATGATATGTACTATAAAGATATGGCCTTTGAAGTGACATATACTGATGGAAGTAAAGAAACTGTCAATGTAAAAAATATAGAAATTAATAATGAATCAGACTCCAAAGGAAATTATTATCGTGTGTGCCTCAAAGGCAAAAATGGAGAGACCCTGAGTGGGGGTGGTTATTATCAGAGTCCTGGAACATATCAGGTTGTAGTTGAGAACAGAGGAACAGAGATCGCCAGCGATCCTGTTTATGTCCAGATCGTAGATCTTAATGATGTGCCTGAACTCAGCCAAGACCTCTCGAAAGCAAGCACAACCGAGGCAAAAGCACAGAGTGGCCAGGCTGTAGTGAAATTCATACCGAAGTATGAGCAGAAATGCACTTTGAGTACAGATCAGGCAGAAGACAGTGAATATTCAGAAGTTTTCCGGGTATATGATTCAGATTTGAATGTCATTAACAGTTCTTATAAAGGAATAAAATTCGAAAAAGGAAAGACTTATTATCTGTGGGCACGTACGAAACAGGATACTGTTAAATTCCAATCTGAATATTATAGTAAGATTGTTTCTGCGAAAGTGATAAAGGAACCGGACAAAAAGTATATCTACGAGGGAACTGCCGATGGAAATAACCTTTTCCTTACAGGCGGCGAGATTGAGATTACATATGAGAACGGCTCGAAAGAAGTTATTTCTACCTATAATCCGGTTCGTTTAACCAAGTTTGGTGAATGGCTGAGCGTAAGATGCGTTACCGAGTCTGAGATTTACGGGTATGGAGCTGCGCTTCGCCCAGGATTTTATGATATAGATTATGTAGTGGGAACAAAGACAGCCCGGGTGAAAGGTGTAGAAGTTAAATCAGTTGAATCTATGCCTGCGGTTAATGTAAAGGGTAAAGTCACTGCTGAGTGTACAGGATGGGAATCCGGAGTCTGGTTCCAGCTGAGAACCGGAGCAACAGGTAAATGCAAAATTACATGTTTAAGTAACGAAAACCTGTATATGGGAATTTATACATATGATCCTGAAACACGTGAGTTTGTAGATTGTAAAGGTGTGGACAGCGGAGATGAATATCAGTTATCACCGTACAGTACTTATTATGTTTCACCGGATGAGCATGGCACTTCAGCTATGGACTTCAGGGTCGATTCTTCTGATGAAGAAGCTTTGCAGATAGGCGACTGCAAGTTAGACATGCAGACAGAGTATACATATGCTGGTAAGGAAATTGTTCCGTCTCTTACATTGACTTATAAAGGTAAGAAATTACAGGAAAACAGGGATTATACAGTTTCCTGCACTTCAAATGACAAACCCGGTAATGGGGTTGTTACAATAATTGGAACAGGTGATTATCATGGAACTTTACAGAAAGCATTTACCATTTCCATGGCAACACCAGTTCTGACGATCAAGCAGAATGCAGACAAGAGTATGCTGCTTTCATGGAGCAAGGTTCCGGGAGCAGAGAGATATTATATTTACCGTGCGGATGAAAACGGATGGGGAAACTATGAATATGGTGATACTGAATTGGAAGAGTGGATTGAGGCTGGATTAACAGATGGAGTTACTTATCAGTATAAGATCCAGGCAGTTTCTTACAGCGGCAGAGTGATAGCCAGAAGTCATTATTCTGAGGTGAAATCTGTCACTATCGGTTCAGTAGAACCAAACCCAACAGAAGCCCCGAAGCCAACAACAGCGCCAAACCCAACAGAAGCCCCGAAGCCAACAACAGCGCCAAACCCAACAACAGCGCCAAACCCAACAACAGCGCCAAACCCAACAACAGCACCAGACCCGACAGCAACTCCGGCTCCTGCACAGTCTCTGAAGACACCGTCTATCAGCGCAGCAGTACTCTCCGGAACAACAGGTGTGAAACTTACCTGGAAAAAGGTAGCAGGCGCGCAGAAATACTACGTTTACCGCAGCACAGACGGCAAGAAGTGGAAAAAAGTAAAAACTACCGGTTCCACAACCTACACAGATACCAAACTGACCAAAGGAACAAAGTATACTTATAAACTGCGTGCATATTCCGCAGCAACAGATCCGAAATACAGCTCCTATTCCAAGACCAAATCAGTTCTGGTACCGCTGGTACTGTCCAAACCGTCCCTGACAGTAAAGAAATCCGGTTCCAAAGCTCTGAAGCTTACTTGGAAAAAAGTAGCAAATGCCCAGAAATATGTAATCTATCGTTATGACAAGAAAAAATGGGTAAAAGTTAAAACAGTAAGTGCAAATACCTTAAGTTATACAGATAAGAACAAGAAAAAAGGAACCACCTACAAATACAGGATCCGCGCATACTCTACCAAGGCAGCACCGGATAAGTACAGCGCATATTCTGCAACGAAATCTGTGAAACGATAAAACAGATATCCGGCAAAAGTCGAGATTTACCCCTGGAGATCAATAACCTCCAGGGGGTTTTTATCCAGGAAAAACCGCGAAGAACCGGGGAAAAGGAGAAAAGGTTGACAGAACAGGAACGTTATATGAAAGAAGCCATCCGCCAGGCGAAAAAGGCAGAAGTATTGGAGGAAGTCCCCATTGGCTGTGTGATCGTCCATGAAGGGAAGATCATTGCCAGAGGATATAACAGAAGAAACACGGACAAAAATACCCTGTCCCACGCAGAGCTGAACGCCATACGCAAAGCCAGCAGGAAGCTGGGAGACTGGCGTCTGGAGGGATGCACCATGTATGTAACACTGGAACCCTGCCAGATGTGCTCCGGGGCACTGGTACAGTCCAGGATCGATGAGGTGGTCATCGGCTGTATGAATGCCAAGGCGGGATGTGCAGGTTCCGTCATGAACCTTCTTCAGGTAGAAGGATTTAACCATCAGGTAAAGATCACCCGGGGTGTTCTGGAAGAAGAATGTTCTACCATGCTCTCGGAATTTTTCCGGAAGCTGCGTGAGAAAAAGAAACAGGAAAAAGCTGCCAGGAAGCTGGAACAGCAGCAGGCAGCAGAAGAGGAGAAAAAAATAGAGGAAAAAGGAGAGGAATAAGACCGAATATGAAAAGCACAACCAATGATATGACCACAGGCAGTCCTGTGAAACTGATTATTATGTTTATGATCCCCATGTGCCTGGGGAATCTTTTTCAGCAGTTTTATAATATTGCAGATTCTATCGTAGCCGGTAAATTTATCGGTGTAAATGCCCTGGCTGCCATCGGAAGCACCGGCTCCCTGATGTTCTTCGTAACCGGCTGGCTGAATGGTTTAAGCAGCGGTTTCGCTATTATCATAGCCCAGATGTTCGGGGCGAAGAAATACGACAGAATGCGTCACTATGTAGCCATGTCCATCTATCTGATGGCAGCCTTTTCCATTGCCATGACCATTGGATTTGGTATTGCGAACGGCCCGATTCTGCGTCTGATGAACACACCGGATGAAGTATTCAGAGATGTCAAAGCATACATGGGGATCATTTATGCAGGACTGATTGTTACAGGTGCCTACAACGCACTGGCCGCATTCTTAAGAGCACTGGGAGATTCCAAATCCCCGCTGTATTTCCTGATCATCTCCGCAGTGATCAATGTAATCCTTGATATTGTATTTATCGCATGCCTGGGAATGGGAGTAGAAGGCTGCGGATATGCTACAGTAATTGCTCAGGGAATTTCCGCACTTTGCTGTCTGTTTTATATTTCAAAAAGATTTCCTCTCCTTCATCTGGAGAAGAAGAATTTCGGGATCGCATGGGGCAGTTTTGCCCGCCTTCTGAAACTGGGAATTCCCATGGGACTTCAGTTCTCCATTACAGCTATTGGAACCATCATTGTACAGGGGGCCATCAATGTGTACGGCCCGGTATATATGGCAGGGTTCTCGGCAGCAGGAAAGATCCAGAATGTTTTTGCCACAGTATTCACATCTTTCGGTGCGACTATCGCCACTTATGTGGGGCAGAACCGTGGTGCAGGAAAGATGGACAGGGTGAAACAGGGAGTGAAATGTACCCAGCTGATGATCTGGGGATGGAGCTTTCTGGTCATGTTCCTGATGTTCTTTTTCGGCAGGTATCTGACTTATATGTTTGTAGATCCTTCAGAACAGGATGTTGTACAGGCTGCTGTTACATACTTTAAGACAGTGTTCTGGGCATATCCGTTCCTGGGAAGCATTTTCCTGTACAGGAACACATTGCAGGGAATGGGCTACGGACTGATGCCTATGCTGGGAGGCGTGTTTGAACTTGTGGCGAGAACATGCATCGTAATTGCCATCGCAGGGCATACTTCCTTTGCGGGTGTATGTTTCGCTGATCCGGCAGCATGGCTGGCAGCGCTGGTTCCCATCGTACCTTATTACTTCTGTGTAATGAAGAAATACAAGAATATAAAGACTGTAGAAGCTATGAATGAATAAAAAAGAAACAGCATCCGAAATCTCTCGCAGGAGAGCTCTGAATGCTGTTTCTTTATATATAAATGCGATTATATTCTTTCTTGCGCGCCGCACCTCGGAATGGTCCCACAGACGTTACCTCTACAGTTAACTCAGCCCAGGCACCCTTACGGCACACAAGAGCTTCTGCTTAGTGCTGCTACATTCCTGTCCTGACACGGTTCACAGATTCCTGTTGCGTAAGACCCAAACGTCAACGCCACTTATAGAGGGCAGCTCCACAGGATACAAGCCTCGGATTGGCATCACCCCTGCTGTAGCGGATTGCAGGTACAGGGCACCGCTATCTCCCCGGCTGCGCAGACTTGATTATAGAGGGTTTTCGGGGTTTTGTCAATACTAAATAGAGATTTACAGAGTGGTTTACTGCTCATTGGCTATATGCCGGTATGGTTTACTGTTCACGAAAACTATTGTAGGAAAAAGGGAAATATTATATAATATAGACAATACAAAATTTCAGGGAGGTACTATCATGATAAAAAGAATAGGTATGCTTACCAGCGGCGGTGACTGCCAGGCTTTAAATGCCACGATGCGCGGTGTGGTTAAGGGATTGACCAATAATGTGGACGAGCTGGAAGTTTATGGATTTGATGATGGATATAAGGGACTGATCTATGGCAAATACCGCATGCTTACAGCCAAGGATTTCTCAGGAATCCTTACACAGGGCGGAACGATCCTGGGAACATCCAGACAGCCTTTTAAACTGATGCGTGTGCCGGATGAGAACGGACTGGACAAGGTTGAGGCGATGAAGCAGACATATTATAAACTCTGCCTGGACTGCCTGGTGATCCTCGGTGGAAACGGTACCCAGAAAACAGCCAACCTTCTGAGAGAAGAGGGCCTGAATATCATCCATCTTCCGAAAACCATTGACAATGATATTTATGGAACAGACATGACTTTTGGCTTCCAGAGCGCAGTAAATGTTGCTACCAACGCCATCGACTGCATCCATACCACAGCATCCTCCCACGGACGTGTATTCATCGTAGAGATCATGGGACATAAAGTAGGAAGCCTGACCCTCCATGCAGGTGTTGCAGGTGGCGCAGATATTATCCTGATTCCTGAGATTCCGTATGATATCAAGAAGGTTACAGAGGCTATCCAGAAACGTGCGAAAGCAGGCAAGAGATTTACCATCCTGGCAGTAGCAGAGGGAGCCATTTCGAAAGAAGATGCACTGCTTCCGAAGAAGAAATATAAAGAGAAACTGGAAACAAGAGCCAAGAAATATCCGTCAGTTTCCTATGAAATCGCTGATCAGATCTTCCAGGAGATCGGAAGTGAAGTACGTGTTACAGTTCCGGGACATACACAGAGAGGTGGCGAGCCGTGTCCATATGACCGTGTACTTTCCACAAGGATCGGTGCAGGTGCAGCCCAGGCCATCATTGACGGAGCTTACGGCATAATGATCGGTGTGGTAAACGGCAAGATCAAACGTGTACCTCTGGAAGAGTGTGCAGGCAAGCTGAAAATGGTATCCCCGAAAGATCAGCTGGTTCTTGCAGCGAAACAGATTGGCATCAGCTTCGGAGACTGATGAGATATCATTCAGAAACAACACTTGACTGAAAGATACCTTTTCATATAAGATACTAGAGTAAAAAAGACCGCCGCGGGAATTTTTTCCGCGGCGGCTGTGATAATAAGAAGGAGTTTGTTCAATGAGTTATACTGCCCTTTACAGAAAATTCAGACCAGACAATTTCACAGATGTCAAGGGTCAGGATCATATTGTGACAACTTTGACCAATCAGATCAGGCATAACCGCATCGGCCATGCCTATCTGTTCTGCGGGACCAGAGGAACCGGTAAGACCACAGTGGCGAAGATCCTTGCCAAAGCGGTCAACTGTGAACATCCGGTCAATGGAAGTCCCTGTAATGAATGCGCTATGTGTAAAGCAATCCAGGCAGGAACTGCCATGAACGTGATCGAGATTGATGCTGCATCCAACAACGGTGTAGATAACATTCGAGAGATCAGAGAGGAAGTTTCCTACCGCCCCACAGAAGGTAAATACAAAGTCTACATCATCGACGAGGTTCATATGCTTTCCACGGGAGCGTTTAATGCGCTGCTGAAAACACTGGAAGAACCGCCGTCCTATGTCATGTTCATACTGGCAACTACGGAAGCGCATAAGATCCCTATCACGATCCTGTCCAGATGCCAGCGCTATGATTTCCACAGGATCACCATAGACACCATCGCTGCCAGACTGGAGGAACTTCTGAAAATAGAAGGAGTGGAAGCAGAGGAAAAAGCAATCCGCTATGTGGCGAAGGCGGGAGATGGATCCATGCGAGATGCCCTCAGCCTGCTGGATCAGTGCATTGCCTTTTATCTGGGCCAGACTCTCACTTATGATAAAGTGCTTGAAGTCCTGGGTGCGGTGGATACAGAGGTATTCAGTAAGCTTCTGCGAAAAGTGATCCAGGGGGATGTGACTGCATCCATCCATATTCTGGAGGATCTGATCGTAGGCGGCAGGGAACTGGGCCAGTTTGTAGGAGACTTTACCTGGTACATGCGAAATCTTCTGCTGGTGAAGACTTCAGAGGATCCGGAGGAAGCGATTGACGTATCTTCTGAGAACATGAAGCTCCTGAAAGAAGAGAGCACCATGCTGGATGTGGAGACATTGATGCGCTATATCAGGATCTTTTCAGATCTGTCCAATCAGATCCGGTATGCCACCCAGAAGAGAGTTCTGGTAGAGATCGCGCTGATCAAACTGTGCCGTCCTGCCATGGAGACCAACCTGGATTCTGTTCTGGACCGTCTCCGTGTTCTGGAACAGCGTATGGATGAACGTCCAGTGCAGCAGGTGATCGTACATAGCGCAGCCGGAGAAAATGGCACACAGCAGACAGTGCCGGCCGGCAGCCCGCAGAAGGCTCCGGCGAAAGCGGCACCTGAAGATCTGCAGAAGATCGTGGCTGGCTGGAGGGTGATCACAGGCCAGGCTACAGGAATGTTCAAACAGATGCTCCAGAAATCCATTCCGAAATATAATGGAGAAACAGGTGAACCGGTGCTTTATGTGGAATTTCAGGACTTCCTGGGCCAGACTTATGTAGATAATCCGGAGGCGAAGAAAGAGCTTCAGGATATCATTGCCGCGCAGACCGGAAAGACTGTAGAGATCCAGATGCTGGTAGCCAATCAGCATCAGCACACGAATCTGGCAAACATTACAGTGGACCAGGCAATCAGAGACAATATCCATATGGACGTTGTCTTAGAAGAAGATCCTGAGGAAACTGAAGAATAACTAAGATATGAAATATATAGAAAAAAGGAGGATACCACAATGGCTAAACGTGGAGGATTCCCGGGTATGGGTATGCCGGGAAACATGAACAATCTTATGAAACAGGCGCAGAAAATGCAGC
>OLRT01001643.1_pt1 | contig 15221 bp, 28 predicted proteins | sample 1672021 | NCBI WGS metagenome assembly OLRT01 (sample SAMEA3136637, study PRJEB25190) | human gut metagenome | reverse complement strand
TGCAGCTAATTCCGTCTATGTCCTCGCCGACGTAGTAGCCGCTTTTATTCTCTGTATATGCAGCTAGCAATGTCCGTCCCGAGCCGCACGCAGGGTCTCCTGTCTTTCCACTTATTCCCCCATTGATTTTTGCCATTATAGTACATAATCCTTCCGGTGTAAAGAACTGTCCCAGCATCGAAGATTTTCCTTTTGATTGATACATCTCCTCGTATATATTCCCGAACACATCTATCCAGCCGCTCGACTCGATTCCCTTGCTTACTATTTCAAGCCACAATATAGTGGCATTAAACAGGTGTTCGTCTTCCTTCGCTTTATCTTCCAAGTGTTTGTCATATGTCCCGTTAACGATGTATTTCACATCGAACATATCGACAAGGTAATCAAGCCACATACCCAATCCTTGCTGCCCGTCATATCCGTGTATCCTTACTGATTCCTCTATTTCTTCAATGATTCGTTTCATAGTTACTCCTCCCACTCGATTTTAACGGTATCAACATAGTCAAATCCTACTACGGAAGATTTTTTTGCTTCCTCTTTGGTCGGGTAAATACTTGCCATGCAAGGGATTTTCTTTCCTACATTATATGATTTATATACATTCACCCACCCCTCTTTCTTCTGGGGGAGCATCATGAGGTCGTATTTATCAATCTGGTCGACAAAAAATCTACCATTTTCAAGATATTGCAAAACAGTTTCTTTATTACAATCGTATATTAAAGCAACAATTGGCTTATTACATTTTGCGTCGAAGCAAATAATCCTCGCCTTTCTTCCGTCTCTTGTGCAGACTGGCTTACCAGCTTTGGCTGCTTCAAGGTCAAAGGGTTTAAGATTACTTGCACAAACCTTTTCAGGTATGGTATCTCCTAATTGAAAAGCATTTTCTACTATCCATTCAAGAGTTACTTGTTTGGGGTCTCTATCAATAGCCCAAAGACCGCAAGTAGAATCATAATAATGTTCTAATTCCTCATAAGTCAATTTCTTTTCTTCCATATCTTCTTTGTTTTGTTTAATTTCTACATAGATTCTTGTGCCTCTATTTTTGCATGTACCACCACTTAAACATGCTCCTCCTTTTTTGAAGATACAGAAGGCACAGCCTACGTATCCAGTTACAATTGACTGTACTTTCTTTCCATTTATAATTTCAGGTTCTCCTACCTTTTCAAGTTTCTTGAATATGACATTCTTTTTATCACTTCTACATGTACAATGCGGATTATTAGCAATGCAAATATTCTTATCATAAAAGGCACATTTATAACATCCTGTTCCTTCCACGCACTGATACCACTCACCGTTGTACTCAAATATTTCTCCTACTTTTCTTTCCATATCTTACTGTATTTTAATCGTTCAAATTCTATTATCTCCTTATCCCATAGTTGGGCCACGAAATGTTCTAACTGGCAGCCTTTGGATTTTTCCCAACAGGGGCAAAGGCATATCGCATCGCATTCCATTAGTGCCTTTATATCGTTTCCCAGAAGTTCATGATAGGGTTTGTCCAAATCGGGGTTTACATCGAAGTCTATCGGTGTGACGACACGGTAACCTTCCCCTTCGAGGACTCCCGAAACGTATAGTATTTCACTTTCCACTTCATCGAAGTCCCTGCCGGTGATGGGTAGGGAGATGTAGATTTTATTTTTATTCATTTTCAATGATTGCTTTATAATATTATCTGTTATCTCCATTTCCGCCAATCACACCCCTTTGTTTCCGGGAAGCTAATTTGGTATAGTTCATTTCTCCGATTTTTTCAAGCGTATATCCTAAGTCATGTGAGAGGGTAGCGATATACCAAAGCACATCGCCGAGTTCCTTTGCCAATTCGCATTTTATGCTTTCTGAGAAATCTCCGTTGTGGTCTCGTAGTACCTTTTTTACTTTATCCGATACTTCGCCGGCTTCTCCAGTCAGTCCGAGTGTCGGGTAAATTATGTTATATTCTCTCCGGTATTGAGCTGTTTCAAGTGCCTTTTTCTGATATTCATTCAGTGTCATTTTTATTCTCCTTTTTAGTTATAATATTGATTATCTCATTATGTTTGGTATTAAATCTTTGATGTATGCCCAACGTTGTATATTAATTCCACGTGAAAAATTTACCCAATTTTCGGAATCATAAAAGGTATCAAAGGCACAGTCTCCAAGTTGAGCAAGATATATTCTATTCCTTTCGGGTTCTTCACTTACCTCATGCCACACTGAATCGATACGCCATTTCGTACCACGCTTGAAACCATCTATATATGCAGGCTGCAATTCGGGATTATAGTAATAATCTTCGAATAGGGCACAATCTAATGCTGCATCTTCAATATCTTCTATTTTCATTACCTATCAATTTTTCTCATTAACTTCAACAAGATGACTATCTATTTCCTCTATAACCTCAATAGCCGCTTGTAAGAATGCTTTATTAGTTGTACGGATATATCCTGATCCGAACTTACCTATCTTGTATTTGTCTGCCGTAAAAACGATATATTGCTTTGCAAACAGAATGTTGATACAGCATTTTAATCGTTCAATCATTGCTCTCCTCCTTTCATAAGTTCTATTTCTCCCATATCTGTATGATTTTTATAATTTATTGAAATAAACTGACTTGTATTTTTTTCAAGACCTTTTCATTTGCGTCGTTATAGAACTGTTTGTTGACCTCGAAACCATATGCCTTTCTTCCCAATGAGGCTGCCGCATACAGGGTCGTGCCGCTTCCTGCGCACGGGTCGATGACAACATCGCCCTTGTCCGTGAATATCTCTATCAACCGTTTGAGAAGCGGGACAGGTTTCTGGCAAGGGTGGCATTTGGGCGTGGTGTTGTCCCTCACCCAGTCGAAGCAGTTGAAAATCATTCTCCCGTTGTTGTTGAATTTGGGCAACTTGTCCCGATAAAGGATAAGACCGTATTCGCAGTTGCCGACGACCTTCATGTTTGCTTTCAATACTTGCGCCGAGAAGTCCTTGCGGAAAACCAGCGGTATGTAGTGATTTAACCCGTATTTGCGGCCTAACTCTATGAATTTGAACTGCTGTTCGTACTCGCAGAACAGTATCATGCAGGGGGACTTACCGGCTTCTTTCGGTTCTTTCACGAGCATTTTGGAACAGAAGTGCATGAACTCGGACGGACGGAACTCGCTGTCGGACGAGAAGAATTGTTTGCCTGCCAATGCGCTCTCGCCGTTCTTGTTGTCGCCGTCGATATACCATGCGGGGTTGCTGGCGTAGGCGTTATTCGCCAAATTATACGGCACGTCGGCTATAATCAGCTGCGCTTTTGGCAGCCCATAGACTTTATAATTCTGGAATGAGTCGTTGTAAAGCTCTATTTCTTTCATACTTAACTTTCCTTTTTGCTGTAATTCTCAATTTGTTTTAATAATTTGGACAGTACACGGCAGTCTCGAATAGTCTTACCCGTAGCCTAATTACTGTATGATCTACATCTAACAACCCTATCCTCATAAGTCACTGAGATTAAAAGTTTTTATTTCCTCCTCGGTGAACCAATATTTGACTTTGAGAGGCCTTATGCTGTAAAGCATTTCGTCGTAGCTATTCCTATTGTATATCTCGTCTAATCGGCTATATAGTTGCTTAGCTCTGTCTATGTCTTCATAGATAACTCGCTGAACTTCTTCATAGGAACAGTTGATAATATGCTTCGAGAAAACATATACTCGGTCATTCCTTATGTCAAGATAAATAAATATTACAAGCGTAATAAAAAGAATGGCTAATCCCGCTATCAATGTTATTTCCATGTCATTTCTCCTTTCTTAATTTTGCTTCAAATCATTCATTTCATATCCCATGTTAAACAGCCATTTGAGCTCTTCCCATTCCTCGAAGGTGAGGCTGGTGGTTCTGCTTCGTTCCCATTCCCGTTCCTTTTCCTCCTGCCTTTTCTTGTCCTCATAGAACCGCAATAGTTTCTCTCTGTCGGCTCTGAACTCTCGAAGAGACCTTGTTATCACCATAGGGTCGAAAACTCCGTAGAACGTCCCGTAAAGCCCTTGTTTGAACCGCTGGAAGAATACCATGAACTCGGTAAGTTTGAAATCGCCATAGCCGGAGATGATGATACGGGCTATCTCCTCGTATTCCTTTTCCGTAATTCCGTCCTTGCGGACTCCCGAAAACTCGGCGAGGTCGAGAAGCTGTATTTCCAGCCACGACTCGGCGATGTGACTGCCGAATGTCCTCGATACACGGGCTATGCTCGGAGCCTTGCCGATAAAGCAGCGTTCGAGGCTCTGGCAATAGCGGCTTTGATTGTCTGGGCTAAAAAGGCAGAGCAGATTCTCCCCCGTCTTGTAGGTTGCCAGTATCTCCCGCTGCCAGCTTGGCGGCGATGGCTTCTGCAAACTCTGCATATCGCTCCTGTTTGGTCTTGGAATTAGGTTTTTGATGGATTCCGGATTGCTCATCTCGTGCTCGTTTTAGTTCGATTATTAACCAGCGGGCAAAGTGTTGTTGTGCATCGCTGACGCTTTTTCTTGCAATGCCCTCGTTTTGAAGTTTACGGATATATGCCTCGATATATAACCTCGATTCGTTCTCGTCGATGTGGTTGTTCATCGATAGCGTTTCTATCCACGTTTGATTTGAGAGTAGTTCTTCACGCAGTTCTGTCAGTGGCTTGTCAACGTCTTTGCCAAAATCTTCTTCTTTTTCTTTGCTTCTCGATAGAGAAGTTTCTTTTAAATCATTATCATTATCATTTTCATTATCATTTTCATTTAAGCCCCCACTGGCTCGTTTGGCTCCCACTGGGTTTAGTTTTAACCGTTTCAGAGTTTTTGTCATTACCTCCTTTACGCCCGTTGTTCCGGTTTCTCTCGACAATGCCCTGATATTTGAGTTCATCTATCTCGAATTGATTCTTGAAAAACTCAAATGCCATTTCAATGTCCTCCTCTACCGTAACCTCCTCGCCAAGTTGATATTTGAATATTGCTCGAAACAGCCTGCCCAGTTGTTTGTCCGATAATCTCGATATGGGTTTATAAAATGATTTATAAACCAAAAAGCTGTCTTTCATTTATTACTAATATTGATAGTGAATGCCCACCCGTTCAGGGTCTTGTGCTTGTCAATCTCACCGGTTTTGCATAGCTCGTTTATCTCGGATTTCATCGATTCAATGACCGACTTTTGTATCTCTTGCGTGTGGGCTATCGCAGGTTCTTTATTATGCCTTATCTTTTCCTCGACTATCGAGGCGATGATGTGCTTGATGTCTATCATACGGCTTGTTTCTGTTGTTTTTCACGCAAGAATTTGTTGATGAAGTAGATTTGACCTTTACCGGTTACCTTCGTAGTGGTCGTTACCAGTATTGTGCCGTCGGGCTTGTTGATGATCGTTTTCTTTATCTCGAAGAGATTCATCTCCATAGCCCGTTGGGTAGGTAGGTTGTAATTCTCGCCGGTCTTACAGAGGTAGCCCTCATCTCTCAATAATTGGAACAATCTGTTTTGCCCTATCTTGATTCCGTTTTGATTGAGGATTTTTGCCAGCTCTCCAATGAGACAGGAGCGTTGCGATGTCTCCACCGCCTCGGCAAACAAAACTTTGGGGCGGTTGGCTTCTATCATATTCTGCTGTTCTTCTATTCGGGCTTGTTGTTCGGCGGCCAACAGGAGGGCTTCACGGAAAGAGCCGGGGACGTGGTGTCCTCCACTTTTTATCGTCTCTTCCATCTGGTTAAAAGCGTTGATGTAGTCGAGTTTGAATTTGAGAGCCTTTTCGCCGGTGAAGCCCATAGCCAGCAAGGTGAAGCCGTCACGTGTCATTACAACAATACGAGAATGCCGTACACCTCCATTCGGTTGTGGAATTTTTATTGATGTGTCAGCAAAATATCCTTTACATTGATTTTCAGCCATTTTACAGTATAATGCGTCAATAGCCTTTAATACATCGCTATGTTCTTTCCCGAACTTTTCAGCGACCAACAAACTGTTTGTCAGTGCTTGGTTGTTCTGACCTTTGAATACAAGATTGTTCATGGTGTCTATCATTTGTTTATTTTAGATTATCATTTCAATCGAAAAGTGTTTTTGGCTTTTCATCGGGAAGAAACAGCCCATTTACAGCTAATACCTTTCTCATCGCTTCTCGATAAGTAACGCCGTTGTTCGTATAGTTCATGAAGTGATTGTACATCTTAGGGTACAACTCATAGCAAAGTTGAAGCCTGTTATCGTCTTTGAATTGGCAACCATATCCGCAGAACATACAGCCTGTTCGTTTTGCCCCTTTATGGTATATATCTGCAATTTTCAATCCCCTCTCTCTTATGTATGCCCAAATGTCATCTTCAAGCCAAATTGATAGAGGCTTTGAATTGATTGTATCGTCAAATTGATTACAACCACCAGCTTGTAAGTATTTCATCTGACGCTGAATGCTTTCAGATGCCATTTCTCCGCTTATTGGAAACAACCCGCTTGTTATATGATATTCATGAAATGGCTTTTTCTTTAATTGATTACAGCATTTTTCGCTTACATCAAACTTTTCGTCAATCAAAAACATCCATTTCTTCGCCAACTTAAATATACTATGACGTTTTACTACAAAATTTTCAAAAACTTTGCCGTCTGGTTTTTTTCTCACCTTACCTATTATAGCAGATGTTGATTTACTGATAAGTGGGAATCCATATTTTTCAAATACTTGGGCAGGTTTTAATGTTGGATATATAATCTCAATGTCATATCCTTCTGTGTTTTTAAGCTCTCGGACGAACCTTACTATATCGGGATATTCATTGCCCGTATTGCAGAAAACAGCCTTTATATCGGGTTTGACGATACGGCATAAATCAAGTAACACGGTACTGTCCTTTCCGCCACTGAACCCAACGTAAACCTGACCGTTTAGACGTGATACGAATTGGTCTATCACACCGAGGCTGTGGTCTATCTTTTGGCGCAGGGTCCAGCTTTGTCGCTCTCTTAATTCTTTCAAGTCCATATCACTTATTAAAGTTTGATTCGACAACCTTGTATTTAATGGGCAATCCGGAGCAGGTGATGGCTAGTAGGGCTGCGTCCCGTTCTTCTTGGTTGCTGCGGGGTCTGTTAAACTCTATCCCGCTCATCTGGCACAACCGCTTCAATTCTTCATGGGTGATCTTGCCGTCTTTCCCTTGCCAGCACTTGCGCAATGGGGATTGCTCCATGACTTGTATTCCGTAATGCCTCAGCATTTCGACTATCTTGCGACCGGTCTCTTGGTTGCGACCTACATGCTCGCCTTTCTTGGCTGCGCTCGCCCGTGTGTCTTTCGGTGACAAATGCCAGTTGGATTTGTTCTTCCAACCTGCCTCGACATATACCGCCACTCGTTCATCGTTTTTCTTGCAGTGCTCATGAAGTTTTTTTATGCCCTCTACCAACAAGGGGAATGGGCAAACACTCATCTCCATTTTCATTTTCCTTGTGTCCAATACGGAGTAGCCGCTACGCTCAACGTCGGGGTCTATCCCTATCACTACATCGTATTTTATTTTTCTATTGTATGTGGCCTGTTCTTCCATTATGTTGTATCTTTCTCTTTTTGTTCGGCAGGCGGGACTCGAAACCGCAACTGTATATTCGCTCCTTATACTCGACTTATACCGCTCTCCCGTTTGAACCACCGCCGATACCACCTAAAACACTTATGGCTTATTTCTCCCCGCAGTTCCTTCCTCCGTATGGTGCTCGACCACGTACCCAGTTCGGCTTGCGGGAATGTCTCACATTATGCTCCTATATCAGGTCTATGATTTTGGTTTTCACAATTCCGTCCAACCGCATGTCGTTAAGGCCTTGTCTCATGTGTTCTTGCATGAGGCGGTTGGCTTCGGTGATGTCTTTGGCGCAGACGAGGTTGTAGTACTTCGTTTCCTTTTCATTGCCGTTGTCATCGATGAATATGTCTATCAACGTGGCTTTGTAGAAGGGCTTGCCTTCTTCCTTCTCATTGACTATCTCGACGACATTAGAGCGGGTGATAGAGATTACATCGCAATTTCCGTTGTATTGTTCCAGTCCGTTGGCTTCGGCCTCGGCAAATAATCCTACATCGGTGATGAAGTGTTCGATGACTTCTTTCATCTCTCCTTTGCTGTTCTCTTTTTCTACTTTCAGTTTGATTTCGTAAAACATCGCTTTTATTTTTTATAGGTTAAAACTTCTTTTAACTTGGGATTCCCTGCCGCATAACGGCGGACATCAAAGTCACTATCCTTTGTCAGCTTAGTGAGTACCTCGACGGGGGTGTTGGGATTACATGCCACGCTACGGCGTACAACAATGTCGCTATCCTTTGCCAACTCCATGAGCACATCGACGGGAGTGTTGGGGTTTCTTGCCACGCTAACGCGGACATCACAGCCGCTATTTAAGATCTCATTTTTGTCCATTGTATTTCTTATTTAATTGTCTTACTTTATTTCTCATCAATCCTGCCAGCTCTTTATGCCGGTAGTCGTCAGACTTTTCCAACGCTTTTGCCGATCTTTCCAGCAGGCTGACGATTGACTGTATTTCATAGTCTTTCATGAATTGATTATTTCATTGACTAATTCATCGGCTTCGTATATCCTTTCGGCTATCTTCTTGAAGGTGTTATCATCTGGATATATCCTTCTGATAAACATAGAGGGCTTCTCGAACGGGTTATATACGATGAAATCGCACCAATCGGCTTCAACGCACATGAGTTCGGACATGATTTGGTAATAGTACTTAGGCTCCGTGGACAGGAGGGTATCGTTATCCTTTATCTTGTGGAAGTATTTGGCATATGTGGCCGTTCCCACGCTTTTTATCTCGATTACCCCTTTTTCCCGCTTGTTCTCATCGTAATAATATCCGTCGGGGCTGGCTGCGAAATGGGCGATGGTGGGGTGTTTGCACAATCCTACCTCGACGACACGGCGACCTGTTTTAAGTTCATATATGTGCCGGGCATCGGGCTCGTTCTCCGTTCCCCATCGCATTTGCTTGGTCGATATGTCGGTCTGATAGAGGTAACTTTCGAAAACCTCGTCGTCCTCGAACAGCATGGGGTTGAGCATGCGCTCTCCGGCCACTTGGTAGATGTAGCTCATGGCGCATTCCCCGAACCCGTTGCCGCTTCGGTTCGCTTTCATCAGGTCGCCTATGCGGCTGCCCGTGAAACAGCCGAGGCGCTTCCTGTACCATTCAAGAGTCCTTTGCGCTTCCATCACTCAAACAGTCCTTGTCCGTTGACATTTTCAGATTCCGGTTGCTCGACTGCTTCGATGGCCATCTCCCTCAGACGGTCGGTCGCCGTATCGTTGTCGACATATTCGATTTCCACTTCGTCCACGCTGGTATCTTGCTGTGTCAAATCTCCCTTTATCGTGGCTTGGTCGAAAGTGATAGCCCGTTGCATTTCTATCGATTTGGGGGCATATTTGGCGAGAAGAAGTTTTAAAACCGTCTTCCGTGCCATCGTGTCGAAGTCGTCTTTCCATACGCCGAACCCTTTCTTGTAGGATTGGGAATACTTCTTGGCATGCGCCTCGACTTCCCCTACTGTCATGTAGTGTGTTTTCTCGAACCCGTTCACAAGCCGGAAATAGGCCATATAGCCGATGACCTTGTCGGAGGTCTTTGAATCCTCGTCGAAGATGTATTCGCCCGTGAATTTGTTTTTCTTGACGAGCTGACCCTCATAGACCACTTCGTCTATGAGAGAGGAGAATTGTCCGCTTCGCAGGCATAGCTCTATCAGTCCCTTGTACATGAGCTGGAATTGTGCTACTGTCGTCCTCAGCTTGGAGTCGTAATAGGGAACGATGGCCGATAGACCCAAGTTGCTATTGATAGGCAAGTCGAGCGTGGCGGCTATGACGGCCGAGTTGAGTATGCTTTGGGGATCGGCCGTTTGGAGCATGGTGTTTCCGTTGACGGCTGAAATGACCGAGGAGATGAATCCGGGGGCTTTCTTCCCCAATATCTCGTTAAATCTTGTCTTTACAGAATCGCCGTTCAACAGGCTCTTCAATTGTGGTAATGTCGTTGTTGCCATTGTTGTTTTATTTTAAAAGGTTATGTTTCTTTTTATACACCGCATATCCTCCCGGACGGGCGGTGAATATGCTTGATTTATATGGAATTATAGCTACTTATTTAATTCATGATTTTTAAAAGTTCATCTCTGGTAATACAGTTGCGTGTGCCGACTTTTTCAGGCTTGGCGTTAATTGCATTCAAACGCTTCAACAATTCTTTATAAGAACACCCTAATAATTCTGTTGCCTTTCTAACCGGTACATAATCAGGCAAGAACACATCTCCATAGCCTTTCTTTATACCGGATATTGCATGGTTAATTACATCTTCCAATTTTCCGAGCAACATATTGTTTTCATCTCTCACTACCTTGATGATTGTATCTTCTATTCCCATATCCATTAATCTTTTAATCGTTTTTCCACTCTCATTGACGCTCTTACTCTCGCATTCCTCAACCTGCACATATCGCCAGTGTCTCCGAATACCTGCACAACGACGAACAACAGGCTGAATAGGATAGAAACCCCGAATTGTCGTATCTTTTTCAAATCGAAAGCCTTTCCCAAGTACCGGCAAATGATATACAGAGTCAATTCACTGCTGGTCGATATACCTAATTTGAGGTATATGTTTTTCTTCTGCGTCTTGGTCGTCCATACAGACTTCCCCAGATTTTCGGCTACCTCTTTGTCTTGAAGACCCTTTGCATACTCCTTAGCGACCGCCCATTCTCCGGCAGTCAATATCAGCTCTTTCTCCATACCAATGTCCTCCATTCAGGAATTCCATCGTTCTCCACAGATACTTTACCAACTCCATACTCATAAGAGATGCCCAGTTGTTTCATGTAAGACTTCAACCGGCGATAAGCACTACATGTCTTAATATCGTCATAGAATGCATCTCCAACCTCCATACGAATCATGTACTTACACTTTCCACGTACTCCTTTCGGCTTGGGTATTATCCGCTTTACATCGGCTATGCACCTGAATCCTACTTGTATTTTCATCGTTTCCATATTCTTGTTTTTTATATAATAAAAGGAGACCGACCCTATTGTTTTTTTTAGGCTCTGGCTCCCTCCTCGTAACATTCCCGTGTTAGTTCGTTTTCTCGTCCTGTACACCCGACAAGGCAAATGTCGATAATGCAAAGAAAGCCATGCTTATAATGAGCTGTCCGATACTGGCATTGATGAATGCTGCTATTACCCCGAAAAAAGAGGCGAACATGAGCAGCAGGCAGATGGCTATAAATAATCTGTACATATTCTTGTTTTATTCAAATTCAAAGCTGTCATTAAACTTGCACATTTCTATACCGTCCTCGTCGTACACCTCGACCTCGTATTTCACTTCGATGGATCCGTCCACATAATCGGGTGTGAAATAGTCGCCGTATGTAACCGTTGTTCCATCGTATACGTCGTATGTTACGTGTACGGGCAATATTTCATCGTCAACCTCTACGTCCAAATCGAAGTCTCCATACATCGATTTGTCCTCTCCTATCCGCTCGCTCACCACATATTCGAGTTGCTTCTCTACTTCTCGGCGAATCTTGTTGATTGTATAGTCGCTTATCGACAGGCTAACCATTTCATATTGCTCCGTTGTCATAGTGTTCACTCCTTTTAGGTATTGTTGCTTTTTTCGCTTTTATTTATCTTTGTATCACATTGATGTGACAAATGTAACATAAATACATCACACCATAAAATAAATGTGATGTATTTATATCACTTTTAACAAAGATTATTATTTGCTTAGCAATATGAATAGAATCAAAGAAGCAATCAAAGAAAATGGTTATACAATTACCAGTCTTGCAGAAAAATTGGGTATAGCACGTGAAAGTCTTTCCCGTATGATAGTATCTCCTTCATATCCAACTCTTGAAAAGATAGCCGAAGCTCTTGGTGTAGAAATATGGGAGTTGTTTATTTCCCCAAAAGAATTTCCCACACAAGGTCTCAAATGCCCTCATTGTGGAAAGCCTATAAAAATCAATATCGAGTAGTTCCCCTGCAACAGATGACTGTTTTCCAACCCGAATTCGACGGGCAGGGGAATATAGTATAATGGAAAGCTGTCTGAACTACTTTTGACAAAATTTGCCAATCCCTTTCTCTCTCCATTCTTTTTGTTCGTTTCTATTTTATTGAACTTGGTGAAGCGTGCCCGGTTGCCGAATTGCCGGATATTACTTACACGTCACGACTTCGTTACTTCACCCCGACCCGTCGCAAGTCTCGGCGCTTCCGCTATTGCGACTCTCGGTGTTCGATTCCGTTATTCATTACGCCAATGAGCTAACTTTTATTAGGTATTTGTATTTTTAATTTTATTTACTACCTTTGTTGCATTAACACAATACAAAGATATATATTTATCGCAATATATAGCTATATAAAAACAAAAAAATATTGCTATATTATATATAATTAACATTACAATGACCGGAGACGATATAAAAAGACTACGAAAAACCTTAAAAATGAGGCAAGAGGATTTTTGCGATAAATTCAAAATATCGCAACCCTACCTATCTGAAATTGAAACTGGGAAAAAACCGATACCATATGAACTTGAAGAATGTATTATGTCTAAATATGGAGAAAAAATCAATAGCTCCGAACCAGTTAAAGATAAGGACTTAGAAAAAGACTACACAACTTACCTATTGCCACAATCAGCTATGGGTGGTAGCCTTACAGGCATACCTGTCGACGGCGTATTGCCAGATAACTGCGAAAGAGTAATATCTCCAATAAAGAATGTCGACTTTGCAATTACAATATATGGTGAAAGCATGTACCCTGAATATCCAAGTGGTAGCCGTGTTTTGGTAAAAAAAATAGACCCAAATTCATACATAGCTTGGGGAAACGTCTATGTGCTCGACACTTCAAATGGAGTTATCATTAAAGAGGTGCAGCCCAGCAATAAAGAGGGTTATATACAATGTGTATCTTTCAATCCAAACGGAAAATTCAAGCCATTCGACGTGCCAATAGCAGATATATACGGCATGTATAGGGTACTCGCTTGTGTTTCTGCTAAATAATAAACTTTCATACCTTAAAATATCAAATCCTATGGACTTTAAAGATTCAATACAACAACTATCTGAAAGAATAGCCAAACAACAAGATGCTATTGTAACGGAAGAGGGAACAAAAAACGCATTCATTATGCCGATGATTGCAGCACTCGGATATGACATATTTAATCCATTTGAAGTCGTTCCAGAATTAGACTGCGACCTCATTAAGAAAAAAGGAGAGAAGATAGACTATGCCATAATGAAAGAAGAAAATCCTATACTCCTTATAGAATGCAAGCATTGTAAACAAGACCTCAACTTACACGATACACAATTACAGAAATATTTCGTGGCTTCAAAAGCCAGATTCGGAGTACTTACAAACGGTATAGAATATAGATTCTATACAGATCTTGACAAGCCAAATATTATGGACGAGAAACCTTTCTTAGTTGTAAATATGTTGGCGCTTACGGATGCCGATGTGGAACAATTAAAGAAATTCAGTAAATCATATTATAATGAGGAGGAAATTTTAAGTACCGCCAACGAATTAAAATATGCTATTTCTATAAAGTCTATATTAAACAATGAGTTTAAGCAACCGTCACCCGATTTTGTTCGATTGCTTGCCAAACAGGCATACGACGGGCAAATTACACAGAAAATAATAGAGCAATTCACACCTATTATAAAACGATCTGTTCAAAGTATTATAAATGACACAATTTCAGACAGGCTGAATGTCGCCATTAAGACGAATGACGACAAAACAAAACAGGAAGAAGATAGTACACAAAATGCAAAAGAAGAACTTCCTGATGGTGTTGTGTTCAGTGACAGAGATTCAGGAATTGTTACTACACAAGAGGAGATAGATGCTTATAATATTATAAGAAGCATATTGAGAAAAAGTATAGATGCGCAAAGAATAACTTATAAAGACAACAAGACATACTTTGTTGTAAACATAGATAACGGCTATTGCCGTTGCTATCCTCGGATTTCGGTGGCTATCCTGTTGCTGACCCGTTGATTTGTCGTTGTCAGAATAAAACTTCCCGAACACCGCTGTTTCAGGCTGTTTTTCAATTTGTTCACTCCCTGTCGGGTCATGGAAAGATAAGCGGCGGTGTTCTCCTCGGAGAAGCCTAGCGATACCAACGCACAGATGAGCAGGCAACGTGCGTCGACCGCATTTTTGTTCGCACCGTTAATCAATTCGCCGTAACACAGCTCACATTCCTCGCAAACGATTTGCAAGACGTGTTCAAAGATTTCATTGGTTTTCATATCTCTTGCCTTTTTAAATATTTGTTAAATTATAGATTGTTGACACAATAAAAAACATCACGTTCCTGTTTAAAGGCTGTGAAAGCCTCGTAACATTCCCCGTGATGTTGTCTCTTGTTAGTTTTGGAAGAGCAGCAAGAGATTGAGGCTTTCCTCTTTATACTCCGAAGCCCCGGAAGGAGTCGTAAATCAAATTATATCAAGAAACCCAGTCCTTTCAATTTTGTTATCCATTTCACGATGTAAGGGAAGAGCAGCAAGACAATGCCACCGAGAGCCCACCAGCACCATCGGGGAGTCTTGTACTTTACTACCTCGACGGGGTATGGTACTTGTATGCTGTCCGTCTTGGATATATACAGCGTATCGGTTCTGTCCTTGAACCTGTATATGTACTTGTATTGGAACTCCCGTATCGTGTCTCCCGATTTCTCGATGAAAACACTGTCCCGCATGTATATGGAATCGAGCTGCACACGATTCAGATACACCGTGTCGCTCTTTGTCGTTTCCACAGGAACATACACATGTCTGGTACAACTCGTCGCAGCCAAGCCGGCCAAAAACAACAATAGGAATACGATATGTCTCATAGGCTCAGTATTTGTTTCCGGTTCTTCGATGTCGACACATAAGACACGTGCACCCAACTGTAATTGCTCTCGTCAATCAACTGGTCGAAGGGAAGGTTATCCCGAATCAACTCGAACAGCTTCTTGTTCTCCGTCTTGCTCCCTGCCGTTATATCCGCCGCCTCGCCCCTCATGTGCTGGCTCGTTTTCGCACCACCCACCGCGGCATTGAGTTT
>OLRT01001635.1_pt1 | contig 15273 bp, 14 predicted proteins | sample 1672021 | NCBI WGS metagenome assembly OLRT01 (sample SAMEA3136637, study PRJEB25190) | human gut metagenome | reverse complement strand
CGTAGAAGGACAGAAACCGGATGCGGTGATTCCCTATGAAGAGAATGGAAAGACATGGTATTTCTGGTATTTTACGGATTTGCAGAGTGATAAAGAGGGAAATAAGTTAGAGTATACGTTAAAAAAGTAATTAAAGTATTACATGATTCAGGATAAGAAATAGTATATGAGCTACGAGGAGAAACATATGAATCTATATATTAGGGAAAAAATTACAGGGAGAATAATAAATCAATTAGAAGTGATAGAGGAAAAAAGAATGCGAGAAGAAGATGATGAAGACTGTTTGGTAATAACATCCCCAACTTTTTTAGTGATATTTGGTATGATAGGTCTGGCATTAGGAGTTATCCCCGGAGTACTCTGCATTCGGGAAGGGGATTATCTTTGGGGATTGGTAGGAATCACCTATCTAGGTGGAATTGGCGGCTGGCTGACAGGATATTCCTTATTTTGGAAAGTTGTGATAGATCATGAAAAGGTCGAATATCATAGTTTATTTTTTGGAATAGGGAGAAACTATCCGCTAAAGGATATCACAAGGGTATGTTATAATGAAATTGAAGAAATAGAGGTATATAAGGGAAAACGTAGGGTTTTTAAGGTATCTAGTGGTACTTATGGAATGGATGAATTGGTAGAGTGGTTTAGAGAGGAAGGAGTTTTAGTAGAGGATAATACTCCTAGAGAAGAATGTTATAAAATAATGTGGCATACAGAAGAGGCATGGATTGTTATAATTGTAGTAAATGTAATGGGAGTAACTCCGGGGATAGGGTTTATCTTATATTGTATGTACAAAAATATTTCTTTACAAACTACAGGCGAAATACTGGAGACCATTGTATACTCTATACTAGTAATAGGTGCTTTGATATTAGAGTGGTTATTGACTATCCGTGAAAAAGTTTTTTATCTAAAATATCAGGATGGAAAATATAGTTATCATCAGTTGTTTCATAAAGAAAAAACCTTTGAATTAGATGAAAGAATCACTTATAAAGCAAGGGAAGATGGAATTGTTATATATCAAGATAACAAACGATTATTTTTAACTTCTCATGGTTATACAAATGCAGAGTTCTTTGGCAGAACTTTATTAGAAAAAAATATCAAATGTATTAAGGGAGAGCAGTATATGGAGAAATATAGAGATAAAGAAGAGAGTGATGCGGAAATATAAAAAATAATAACATTACAAAAAAAAATATTTTAGTCTGCTATAATTTTCCAAAAAACAGCACATACTCATACCAAACAATAGTTTAGTGAGGGTATGTGTCATGAGAACATTTCAGGAATTATATCAGGACATCTTAGAACAGGAAGTAGGCAAGGGCAGGAAAATAACAGGCGACTACAATCCTGTGCATATGGATTGTCTGCTGCATCCAGAGCAGTATGCGCCGGTGATTGCGGCAGAAAGCTGTGTGTCCTGCGAGGATGAGCGGGCATGCATGAATAGCTGCGTTTTTGATGCGATTGAGGAGAAAAACGGTGAGATTCATATTAACGCAGAAAAATGCACCGGTTGTGGAGAATGTATAGATGTTTGCAAATTAGAGCGTATTACAGCGAATAAAGATGTACTTCCGGTCATACAGGCAGTACGAAGCGGAAAAAAAGATGTCTATGTGCTGATTGCACCGGCATTTACAGGACAGTTTGGCGAAAAAGCAACACCGGGGCGGCTTCGGACAGCTTTTAAAGCTATTGGATTTAAAGGAATGGTAGAGGTTGCCGTTTTTGCAGATATTTTAACATTAAAAGAGGCACTGGAATTTGAACACCATGTACAAAAGAAAGAGGATTTCCAACTGACAAGCTGCTGTTGTCCGGTCTGGATAGCCATGATCAGAAAAATTTACTCTGAACTGGTGCCACATGTGCCGGGGGCAGTGTCTCCTATGATCGCAGCCGGGCGTGTAGTCAAAGAATTATATCCGGATGCAATGACCGTATTTGTGGGTCCCTGTATGGCGAAAAAAAAAGAAGCAAGAGAAGAGGATATCGCCGATGCAATCGATTATGTACTGACGTTTCAGGAAGCAAAGGATATTCTGGAAGCCATGGATATCGCCGGCGGTGCCTGCGACGGAATCTATGATCCGTCAAGAGGCTACATTATGCGCGGCGGCCGTGAGATGGAGAACCATTTTGAATGTCTGTGGGATCTCTTCCGCAGTATCCCTTCCATTGAGACACCGGGCGTTTCCGTACTCGACGAATACTACTGGCTGAACAAAGAAGATCCGAACTACTCTTTATGCCGTGCAACCGAAAACCGTGGCGAAGATGCACATACGGACGGCAGATTCAACTTAAGCCAGAAAGGCTGCATGGAGATCATGAAACTCTTCATGACAAGAGACGAGGATCTGTACGACAAGACGATCGAGGATGTTTTCGATGATGAAGTCTTCAATTCCACCTTCTGGCTGTACTGGAGAACGATGTTCGCATTTGAAAACTGGCACAGTGCACTGGAGATGAAGCTGTACTTCCAGCGGTTCATTCACCACATCGGCGGACTGCCGGACTTCTCCGCACTGAAATTCACGAAGTACAACCAGTATGAATCCCTGATTCTTCCGATGAAGAAATACCTCGAGGATGCCGGCGTAGACTTCCAGTTCAATACCGAAGTAACCAACGTTATTTTTGAAATCAACGATGGAAAGAAAGTAGCAAAAGCCATCGAGTGCAAAGTAAACGGCGTCGAGAAAGGCATCGTTCTCACCGAGAATGACCTCGTCTTCGTTACCAACGGAAGCTGCACCGAAGGCACGATCTACGGCGATCAGAACCATGCACCAAACGGTGATGCAGAGGTCCGCACGAGCGGCTGCTGGAGCCTGTGGAAAAACATTGCAAAACAGGATCCGTCCTTTGGACATCCGGAGAAATTCTGCTCCGATATTGCAAAGACAAACTGGGAATCCGCAACAATTACCACTCTCGACAATAAGATCATTCCGTATATCACCAATATCTGCAAACGTGATCCGAGAACCGGAAAGGTTGTTACCGGCGGTATCGTAAGCTGCCAGGATTCCAAGTGGCTTTTAAGCTGGACCATCAACCGTCAGGGACAGTTCAAAGAGCAGGATAAAGATAAGGTATGCGTATGGGTTTACAGCCTGTTCACCGACGTACCTGGCGACTATGTGAAGAAACCGATGAAAGAGTGCACTGGTAAAGAGATCACCGAAGAGTGGCTGTACCACCTCGGTGTGCCGGTTGACCAGATTCCGGAGCTGGCAGAGAACAGCGCTGTCTGCGTACCGACCATGATGCCGTACATCACCGCATTCTTTATGCCAAGAAGAAAGGGCGACCGCCCGGATGTCATCCCGGATGGCTGCGTCAACTTCGCATTCCTCGGACAGTTCGCTGAGACACCAAGAGATACCATCTTCACGACAGAGTATTCCGTTCGTACCGCAATGGAAGCTGTTTACGGACTCCTCGGCGTAGACCGCGGCGTGCCGGAAGTATGGGGCAGCGTTTACGATATCCGCGACCTGCTGGACAGCTCCGTGAAACTGATGGATGGAAAATCCCCGCTGGAAATCGAGCTTCCTGGACCGCTCAACCTGCTGAAAAAACCTCTGCTGAAACTGGTAGATGGAAATGTAGTTGGAGATCTCTTAAAAGAGCATGGAATTATCAAAGAGGATATGGTGAAATAAGAAATAGAAAATAAGTAAGAAATTCAATAAGACCTGCGCTTTCAAACGGCGCAGGTCTTATTGCGTTGCTATGTATGCTCTCAAACAATTAAGCAGATTTCTTCGTGAAAAACAGTGCGGCACAGACGGCGGCGATGCCTCCAGCGAGCTTTGCAACGAGAAGCGGCACGACAAAATCAGGATCGGTGCCGAACGTAAATCCCATATGTGCGGCGATGGTCGATGCGGCGGAGACGAGGAAAGCTGCGTTTACAATCTTTCCGCGCTCGTCCATTTTTTCCATCATTGTGATCGCCGGAACAGGGCTGACAATGCCCATCAGAAGGCCGGCGGCACTGCTGTCGTTCATGCCGGTTTTTCTTCCAATAAAAGAGAGCGGCTTTTTGAGCACCCGCTGTAAAAGCTCCGCCGTCGGAAGGCTGCCGAGCAGTACAATGCCGATAGACGAGACAACCGCCATCGCGTCCTCCAGCGGCGCAAGGTCCGGGAGCAGCGAAAAGCCGGTCATATAGCAGAACGCGCCCGCGATGAGGCCGATCGTCGTCAGAAGCCGGATCACATCTGCAAATACCGTGAACGCGCGCACGGTCTGTTCCGGAAAACGCCAGATGCCGAACATCAGCAGAAAGCAGAAGAGGAGCACCGGGAGCGACTGAAGTACGATCTGCAGAAAAGAGAGTCCTGAGAGCAGTCCGCCGACGATCATCGTGACGGGAAGCGTGCCCGTGCCGATCAGCATGCCGCGGGAGAAAAAGAGGCGGTCGCCGCTTTTCAGCATTCCCATGCCGACCGGAATCGTAAAGGTGATGGTACAGCCAAGCGTCGCCGCAATCACAAGTCCTGCGTAGCGCACCATCTCCTGCGATGCCGAAAGCTCTCCGGCGAGCTGGTAGCCGCCCATGTCAATGGCGAGAATGCCGGCGAGAAGTCCCGCATCCAGCCCCAAAAAGTTCCAGATGGGAACGAGGGCGAAACGGAGAAAGCGGGAGAGCAGCGGGGTGAGGCAGATGATGCCCGACATGGAAAGTGCCGTCGGTCCAAGCAGCGTAAAGCCCTCCTCAAACCGTTTTCCAAGTCCGAAGCGATTGCCAGCGATCCGGTCGACACCGCCGAGTACCGCGCCGACTGCCATGATCCACATAATAATCTGATTCATAAAAAGAGAACCTTTCTAAATAAGTATTTTGTCTTTATATCTGTTCTTCAAATGCAATTTCATTTTTCAGCAGAAACTGGCGGACTTCCTCATCGAAGACGCGGTCGAGCGACTTGTCCATCGTAAAGATTTTGAGGGAAGTTCCGGTGGTAAGTAAGAGTTTTCCGTCCTTATACTGAAAATTCAGAAAGCATCCAAACACGTTCTCTATTTCCAGCGGCAGCGCATGGTCCGCGATCATTTTTTCGCACGCCGCCTGCGGAAGCTGAAACACAAATTTGAACTGCAGAGGTGTCCGTTTTCCTTTGATGACGGAATAGCAGAATGATTTCACATCTTTCCAGAGAAGCCGCGTCCGCCCTTTTTCTTTTAAGAGCTGCGCGTCATCGGGATCGAAAAAGTCCGTGTGAAGACTGCCGTCGATGGAGAACGTCGTAAACGTTGTGATCGATGCCTCGGAGACGGGAAAGCGGTCAAATGTCTCGAGACGGAGCAGGGTGTTCATAAAATTCTTTAACTGTGTAATCTGCAGGATAATCATCCGTAGTTAAAACCAGCCTTTCTTTTTAAAATACCAAATTTCAACAGCAACAATGAGAATACAGACGCCGATCAGGATGAAGTACGCATACGGGGCAGAAAGCTCAGGCATATGCGTAAAATTCATGCCGTACCAGCCGGCGATCAGGGAAAGCGGGAAAAAGATCGTCGAGACGACCGTCAGAATCCGCATCGTATCGTTCTGACGCAGGTCGATCTGCGCCTGCTGCATCTCGCGGATCTGCAGGGCGTACTCCCGCAGCATCTGGGTGTGGTCGTACAAACGGTCCACGCGGTTTCCAAGGCGCGAAAACTGACGGGCGCATTCCGGGGGAAGAAAGTGATTTTCGTCCTCGGAGAGTATTTCGCACATGTCGAGAAGCTGCTGGTAATAGGCATGGAACACGAGCAGCTCCCGACGGATCGTGATCAGGGTCCGCTGCAGCTCTTTTGGCAGAGTGTCGAGAAGAGACTCCTCGATTGTCGCGAGGCGCTTCTCAAAATTCTGCAGATAGAGCATATCCTCCTGGATCAGCGATTCCAGAAACGAGAAAAACAGGTGGAAGACATCGGAAGTATCGAGCGGTTCTTCCGGGAAGAGGAGGCTCTGCAAAGCCGGAAGTGTCTGTTCGTCGGCTGCCAGAATAAGCTGCCCCCGGTCGAGATAAAACGCAAGCGAGAATGCAAGGTGAAGCGGATGCGTCTTGTCCGGGACGGCAAGCGATCCGACCAGGCAGTCAGGCAGCAGCTCTGCGCGGCAGTATTCGATGCGCTCCGGCTGCAGACTGCGCCGGAAAAGAGAAAATCCGGGCAGCGCCGCGCAGGCTTTGGAAGCTTCCGAAAACGAAAGCAGGGAAAGCCGGACCGAATCCGAAAAAGTCCATTCCATACGTACCACCTCCTGAAAATAAGCAATGGAAAAATATCCATAAACAAAAAAGCCGTATGACCGTAGTATACCGCAAAAAGGGGAGTGCGACAAGAAAAGGAAAAAACTTTTAACGGAAAAACTTTTATTGGGAAAAAACTTTTTGCAATGGAGCACTAAGTGTGTTATGATAAAATGTAGTTATCAAAACTACATGACAAAATATCAAAAAATTCACTGTGTCGAATTCGTCCCTAGTTCAGGAAGGTTTGAAAAAGAGCGGTGATTGGAAATACGAAACGTCCGCAGTGAGAAAAAGCGGAATCAAGTTTGGAGGGATAAAATATATGAGTTTTCACATTGTTGCAGACAGCTGCTGTGAACTGACAGCAGATATGAAAAAAAGAGGAAATATTGAAATTGCACCGCTGACCCTGGAAGTCGGTGGTGAATCCATTCTGGATGACGAAACATTTGATCAGAAGTCATTCCTAAGAAAAGTGGCGGAGTGCCCGGAATGCCCAAAATCCGCATGCCCGTCTCCGGAGTATTTCCGCACGGCATTTCTGAACGGGGCAAAGCACTGCTATGCGGTAACGCTTTCCGCACAGCTCAGCGGATCCTATAACAGTGCAGTGCTTGGAGCCAACCTGGCACAGGAAGAAGATGAGGACTTGAAAATTCATGTGTTTAATTCCAGAAGTGCATCCATCGGTGAGACACTGATTGTGAAAAAAATCGTGGAGTGTGAAGAAGCCGGTATGAGCTTTGAACGTGTAGTTGAGACAGTAGAACTCTACATCAGCACACAGCATACCTATTTTGTGCTGGAAAATCTCGAAACGTTGCGGAAAAACGGGCGCCTTTCCAAAACAAAAGCACTTGTTGCATCCGCGCTTAAGATCAAACCGGTTATGGGAGCCACATCGGAGGGCGATATCGTACAGCTCGATCAGGCGCGCGGCATCAACAAAGCACTGATGAAAATGGTCGATGCCATTGTAAATGACGCACAGCATGTAGAAAACAAAACGCTTGCCATCTCTCATTGCAACTGCCCGGAGCGCGCCGAGATGGTAAAAGAAGCCCTTCTGGAGCGCCTTGCGGTACAGGATGTCTTCGTACTCGATACCCAGGGCGTCAGCAGTATGTATGCAAATGACGGCGGAATTATCATTGCATTATAACTTTTCTCTTCCCTTTTTGTTGAAAATGTAGTATAATTTTCAACATGTTTGAAAGTGCCGCCGAGCACTTTTTAGAAATCAAAGGAGAAGTAGAACCATGAGTCAGGAAAAAGTTGACCGCTATAAAAAGGAAAAAGCGAACCGTGAGAAAATCATGAGACGTGAAAGATGGATCACGAGACTGGAAGTTACCGCTTTCGTCGTTGTTCTGGCTACCCTGATCGGCTGGTTCTCCGTTGCTGTTTACCAGAACTCGGTAGCAGAGAAAAAGGCGAACCGCACGAAAGAAACCACAACGATGAACGTGACGGATATTCAGAATTATCTGAGCGAGACTAACACATCCAGCGACAGCAGTGCAGATGACACCAGCGACAGCTCTGATGCTTCCGATACATCTTCGGACAGCACAGCAGATACGGCAAGTGACAGCACAGCAGATTCCATCAGCGAAAGTACAGCGGAATAAGCAGAATTGTTAAAGAAAGTAAAAGCGCTTACCACAGACGGGAAAATCCCGGAGTGATAAGCGCTTTTGTTATAGAGATTTATAGCAATCCCCGAAAATAATGCAAAAAATTCAGCACCGCAGAGCGTGAGGGCTCGTGCAGGCATGGATTTTGGCTCGTTGCCCGCGTAAATTAAAAAACCGGAGGACATACATCCCCCGGCCTTTCGCTTATGGTTAATTAGCATTTAACAACGTTGGAAGCCTGCATTCCGCGAGCACCCTCGGTAAGATCGTAAGTAACCGCCTGACCTTCGTCAAGAGTTTTGAATCCTTCACCCTGGATAGCGGAGAAATGTACGAATACATCGTTTCCGTCTTCGCCTGTGATGAAGCCATAGCCCTTCTCTGCGTTAAACCATTTCACTGTTCCCTTGTTCATTGTGAGTTACCTCCATAAAATTAAAAAATAAGCATGATGTGGGAATGCATATGTTCCCCCATAAGCGAGTGAACTTTTGGTAAAAAAATTCACTAGCTATTACAGATTATATTGAAGGTGAATGCTAATATAATCTCTAATAGCTAGTGACCACGTATTACATCTCAACATCTTCTCGATTGAGACTATTATAATCTTGCAAATCAAAAAAGTCAAGAAAAAACTCTTTATTTCAGGAAAGATTTCGTGTATTATAAAAAGGAATAAATGGTCGGACGACGGCCAGAAGAAAAGAAAGGATCAGAGAGCGTAAGATGAGTATCTTAATCAAAAATGGACAGGTCATCGACCCGGCCACCCAAAAAGACGAAATCAGTGATGTTCTGATCGAAAACGGCGTTATTACACGGGTTGAAAAAGGAATCCGCGTAAAAGATGCGCAGGTAATAGATGCAAAAGGCTGCTATGTAATGCCTGGCATCATCGATATGCATGTACATCTCCGCGACCCGGGGCAGACATATAAAGAAGATATTGAAAGCGGTTCGAAAGCAGCAGCAAAAGGAGGCGTGACAACGCTGGTAGCGATGCCGAATACAAAACCGGTCATCGACAGCCCGGACCGCGTCAACTATGTAACGATCAAAGCAGACCGTTTTTCTCCGATTAATGTACTGCAGGCAGGCGCCATCACAGTAGGACAGAAGGGTGAAGAGCTCGCCGATATCGAGGGCATGGTAAAAGCCGGCATCCCGGCGATCAGCGAGGACGGAAAATCCGTTATGAATGCGCTGCTCTACAAAGAGGCCATGGAGATTGCCGCAGAGAAAAACATTCCGGTGCTGGCTCACTGCGAGGACAAGAACCTCGTAAACGGCGGCTGCATGAATGAGGATGCAAACTCGAGAGAGTGGCATCTGCCGGGCATCACAAACTCCGTAGAGAACACGATTGTTGCAAGAGATATCGTACTTGCCGCAGAGACAGGTGCACACCTGCATCTGTGCCACTGCTCGACCAAAGAGAGCGTGGATATGGTGCGTGAGGCGAGAAAGGCCGGCGTTTCGATTTCCGCCGAGGTCTGCCCGCATCACTTTACCCTCTGCAGCGACGACATCGTAAAGGGCGACACCAACTACAAGATGAATCCGCCGCTCCGTACGAAAGAGGATCTCGAGGCACTGCGCCAGGGTCTGAAAGACGATGTCTTCGATGTCATCAGCACCGATCATGCACCGCATGCGCTGGCCGAGAAACAGGAGTCCTTCAAGAAAGCTCCGTTCGGCATCGTCGGACTGGAGACGAGCGTGGCTCTTACCATCACCGAACTTGTGGATACCGAGATCATCACCCCGATGCAGATGGCGGAGAAGATGAGCTACAATCCGGCAAAAATCCTGCACCTGGACAAGAAAGGTTCTCTTGCACCTGGCATGGACGCCGATGTGGTTGTCATCGATCCGGAAGCAGAGTATGTGATCGATCCGAAGGAGTTTGTTTCCAAGGGCAAAAACACTCCGTTCGGCGGCAAGAAAGTCAAAGGAAAAGTTATGGCTACCGTATGCGGCGGCAAGATTGTATACGAAGCTGAGTAATTTCTATAAGAAAAGAAAGAAGAGGGAGAGTAAGCAGATGATTAACAAACTGATTGCAAACATTAAAAAAACAAATGCACCGATCGTCGTAGGTCTGGACCCGATGCTGAACTATGTGCCGGAGCACGTACAGAAAAAGGCATTTGCCGAGTACGGAGAGACACTCGAAGGAGCTGCAGAGGCCGTTTGGCAGTTCAATAAAGCGATTGTCGACGCAACATACGATCTGATTCCGGCTGTAAAACCGCAGGTTGCCATGTATGAGCAGTTTGGCGTTCCGGGAATGGCAGCGTATGAGAAGACCGTTTCCTACTGCCAGGAAAAGGGTCTCGTTGTCATTGGCGATATCAAACGAGGCGATATCGGTTCTACTTCTGAGGCGTATGCAGTCGGCCACCTCGGCCACGTGCAGGTGGGAAGCAAATCCTACGCCGGATTCCATGAGGATTTTGCAACTGTCAATCCGTATCTTGGATCTGACGGCGTAAAACCGTTCATCAAGGTCTGCAAAGAGGAGAAAAAAGGTATCTTTGTTCTGGTAAAAACCTCGAACCCGTCCAGCGGCGAGTTCCAGGACCGCATCATCGACGGACGTCCGCTGTATGAGTGGGTCGGCGAGCAGGTTGCCGCGTGGGGCGAGGAGCACATGGGCGATGATTACAGCTATGTGGGAGCTGTTGTCGGCGCTACGTACCCGGAGATGGGCAAGGTGCTGCGTAAGGTAATGCCGAAATCCTACATCCTGGTACCGGGCTACGGTGCACAGGGCGGAAAAGGAAAAGACCTCGTTCACTTCTTCAATGAGGACGGACTGGGTGCAATCGTAAACTCTTCGAGAGGTATTATCGCTGCTTACAAACAGGAAAAATATGCCGAGTTTGGCACTGAGAACTTTGCGGATGCTTCGAGAGCAGCTGTAAAGGATATGGTTGAGGATATCAGCGGGGCGCTTGCTGCTGCAAAATAAGAATACAGGGTGAAAAGCTCAGAAGGTCTGCCGGGTAGATGTTATGTCCGCCGGAGGATATTTTGGGCTTTTCGCCGATTCAAGAAAATAAAAGGAGTGTTCAGCTTATGAAAATCAAGGAATGCTGTACTGTGGAAAGTCAGGAGTGCATTGCAAAAGGAATTTACAGCATGTGGATTTCCACGAAAGTGATTGCGAAAGAGGCGAAGGCCGGCCAGTTTATTTCTCTGTTTTCAAAAGACGGCAGCCGTCTTCTGCCGCGTCCGATTTCTCTTTGTGAGATCGACCGGGAGGGAGGAAGACTTCGGATTGTCTACCGTGTGGCAGGTGCAGGAACGGAGGAGTTTTCGCATCTGAAAGCGGGGGATGAGGTTGATATTTTAGGGCCGCTTGGAAATGGATTCCCGATCGAGGAAGGTAAGGGAAAACGTGTGATGCTGATGGGCGGCGGTATCGGTGTTCCGCCGATGCTGCAGACGGCGAAGGATCTTGGAACGGACACGATCATCTGCTGTGGTTACCGCGATGAGTTGTTCTTAAATGAGGAGTTTGCTGCGGCAGGCGATCTTCATATTGCAACGGAGGACGGAAGTGCCGGTGTGAAGGGCAATGTGATGGATGCGGTGCGCGAGGATCATCTGGAAGCAGATGTAATTTTTGCCTGCGGTCCGGCTCCGATGCTGCGTGCGATTAAGGCGTACGGTCTGGAAAAGGGAATTCCATGCTGGATTTCGATGGAAGAGAAGATGGCGTGCGGCGTTGGCGCATGTCTTGCGTGTGTCTGCCAGTCGACTGAGGTGGATGGTCATTCACATGTGCACAACAAGCGGATCTGCAAGGACGGACCGGTCTTTTTAAGTACGGAAATTGAGCTGTAAGTGACGCGAGGAGGAGAAAAAGCGATGAAGACAAGTGTGAATCTGGCGGGTGTGGAACTGAAGAATCCGGTTATGACGGCATCTGGTACGTTTGGCTCCGGCGCGGAGTACAGTGAGTTTGTGGATTTGAAGGAGCTTGGCGCGGTTGTGACGAAGGGTGTTGCGAATGTGCCGTGGCCGGGGAATCCGACGCCGCGTATTGCGGAGGTTTACGGCGGAATGCTGAATGCGATCGGACTGCAGAATCCTGGTATTGATGTGTTCTGTGAGAGGGATATTCCGTTTTTGAAACAGTTTGACACGAAGATTGTGGTGAATGTGTGTGGACGGACGACGGAGGATTACTGTGAGGTTGTGGAGCGATTGACTTCGGAGCCGGTGGATCTGCTGGAGATTAATATTTCGTGCCCGAATGTGAAGGAGGGCGGTATTGCGTTTGGACAGGATCCGAAGGCGGTGGAGGCGATCACTAGGGAAGTTAAAAAATATGCGAAGCAGCCGATTATTATGAAATTGAGCCCGAATGTGACGGATATTACGGAGATGGCGCGGGCTGCGGAAGCCGGCGGGGCGGATGTGCTGTCGCTGATCAATACGCTTACTGGGATGAAGATTGATATTGAACGGCAGAAGTTTGCGATTGCGAATAAGACTGGCGGTATGTCGGGGCCGGCGGTGAAGCCGATTGCGGTGCGGATGGTGTATCAGGTGGCGCAGGCAGTGAAAGTGCCGATTATTGGTATGGGCGGTATTGCGTCGGCGGAGGATGCGCTGGAGTTTATTCTGGCGGGGGCTACGGCGGTTTCGATTGGGACGGCGAATTTCTTTAATCCGTATGCGACTGTTGAAACGGTTCGCGGTATCGAAGAGTATATGAGAAGGCATAAGGTTGACGATATTAATTCGCTGATCGGGGCGGTGAGATAAGACGGACGGCCTCGAGCGGCTTCGTATCTGCGGTGCGGCGGGCGAGAAAAAGAGGGCGGAACTGTGGCTCAGAATAGGCACGGGGAAACGGGAAGCATCCCATTTTCCTGCACCTGTTCCGGGCTCACAGTTTCTGCCCTCTTTTTCTATGCCCGCCACACGGCAGGCGCAAATTCCAGTGAGGTCTGGTTGTGTGGAGCTGAAACGAAGTAGGTCTGGATCCGCCGGGGGCGGATCGGCGTGAGAGTGTTGTGGTGGGTGCATAGTATATAGAAAATGGAAGGTGGTATGTGAGATGAAGTATGGGATCATTAAAGTGAAGCGGGCGTTTTTGTATGAGGAGAATGGGGTTGATGTGGTGGATGAGGTGTTTTTTGGATGGAGCGTGATGTGGGAAGATGAGGGGGAGTGGATTGAGGTTTGGACGCATTATGGGTATCGGGGGTGGATGGAGAGGAATTTGATTGAAGAGAAAAGCCGGGAGTGGATGGAGGAGAGGGAAAAGGCAGGGAATACGTATGTGGTGACACGCGGGTTTGCGGATGTGATGAGGGGAGCGCGGGTGCAGGCGCGGATGTTGGAGACGCTGGGACGGGGGTGTTTTGTGGAGAAAATGGAGGAGACGGAGAATGGGTATTGCAGGGTGAAACTGGCGAATGGGATCAGTGGGTTTGTGCCGGAGGTGGCATTAAGAAAAAGACTGGATTCGGATCGGTTTTTGTGGGGAAAATCGGAAGAGAGGTTTTTTGTGGAGCAGGGGATTCCGGAGGGGTGGTCGGAAGAGAAGTTTCGGAGGAAGGTTGTGGAGTGTGCGAAGGGGTATCTTGGATGCCAGTACCGGTGGGGCGGGAAGGCGGCGGATGGGATTGACTGTTCGGGTGTGGTGTTTATGGTGTATTTGATGAATGGGGTTTTGATTTGGCGGGATGCGGATATCAGGGAAGGGTATCCGATGAAAGCGATCTGGAGAGAAGGGGAGGAGATGTGTCTGGTGGAGGAACGGGCGAAGGCCGGGGATCTGCTGTTCTGGAGGAGGCATGTGGGGATGTATCTGGGGGACGGCAGGTATCTGCACTGTACGGGGCATGAGAGGGTGTTTGGGTGCAGGGTGAATAGTCTGCGGAGAGGGGATGAGGATTTTCGGGAGGATCTGGCGGAGGCGCTGAAAGTGGTTGGGAGTGTTTTTCGTGAAATATCTGGAAGCGGAAAGCGATCATATGATACAGTCCGGCGATTTTCCGACGAGTCTTATTATGGCGGACTGCAATTATCTGAAGCGGACGAACGACACGCTGGGCCACGAGTACGGTGATCTGCTGCTGCAGCGGACGGCACGGAAGTAAATAAGACATATATAATTGACATCAGGAAATATCATTTTTGTATTGGAAATCCCTGAAAAAGTTTGTTATAATAATAACAAAGTCGAAAACAAAAGACAAAAGGCGGCTCAAACAGAGAGTAGGAAAAACAGAAATTCTGCTGATCTGATCTGCCGGAGCCGCCTGATCAGAAGCAAAACAAGAAAGGGGTTCTGAACAATGGCAAGATTTACATTACCAAGAGATTTATACCACGGAAAGGGTGCTTTAGAGGCACTGAAAACATTTGAGGGAAAACGCGCAATGGTCTGTGTAGGCGGCGGTTCCATGAAACGCTTCGGTTTCCTGGATCGTGCAGTGGATTACCTGAAAGAGGCTGGCATGGAAGTACAGCTTTTCGAAGGAATTGAGTCTGACCCGTCTGTAGAGACGGTTATGCGCGGTGCAAAAGCGATGGAAGAGTTCCAGCCGGACTGGATCGTAGCAATGGGCGGCGGATCTCCGATCGACGCAGCAAAAGCAATGTGGATCAAATACGAGTATCCAGACATCACCTTCGAAGAAATGTGCAAGGTATTCGGAATGCCGAAACTCCGCAGAAAAGCTCATTTCTGTGCAATTTCTTCTACATCCGGAACAGCAACCGAGGTAACCGCGTTCGCAGTTATCACAGACTATGAAAAAGGTATCAAATACCCGCTGGCAGACTTCGAAATCACGCCGGACGTTGCAATCGTAGATCCGGATCTGGCAGAGACGATGCCGCAAAAGTTAGTTGCTCACACCGGTATGGACGCTATGACCCATGCAATCGAGGCATACGTTTCCACCGCGAACTGTGACTTCACCGATCCGCTGGCACTGTATGCAATCAAGATGATTCAGGCAGACCTGGTAGATTCCTACAACGGAGATATGGCAAAACGTGACAGCATGCACAACGCACAGTGCCTCGCTGGTATGGCATTCTCCAATGCACTTCTTGGTATTGTTCACTCCATGGCACATAAAACAGGCGCAGCATTCGCTGATTACGGCGCTCACCTGATCCACGGCGCAGCAAACGCTATGTACCTGCCGAAGGTCATCGCGTTCAACGCAAAGGACGAGACCGCAAAGAAGCGTTACGGCGTCATTGCCGACTACATGCACCTCGGTGGCAACAACGACGACGAGAAGGTACAGCTGCTCATCAAGTACCTGCGCAACATGAACGACGAGCTGAACATTCCGCACTGCATCAAGAACTAC
>OLRT01001628.1_pt1 | contig 15310 bp, 12 predicted proteins | sample 1672021 | NCBI WGS metagenome assembly OLRT01 (sample SAMEA3136637, study PRJEB25190) | human gut metagenome | reverse complement strand
AAAATGAATCGTGTGTTCGTGACCTTCCACACGTAAAACAAAACTAAAGGAGAGTTAAAAATGAAGAACAAAAACATCAGTTTCATGACACAGGCTGCTATGATTGCAGCTATCTATGTGGTGCTCACTTATGTATTCGCACCATTTTCATTCGGAGAGGTACAGGTTCGTATTTCAGAGGCCCTGACCATTCTTCCGGTATTCACACCAGCAGCAATTCCAGGATTATTTATCGGCTGCCTGATAGGTAATATCCTCGGAGGCGCAATACTCCCTGACATTATCTTTGGAAGTATCGCAACATTAATTGGAGCATTCTTTACATGGAAGCTTCGCGAGAAGAGTCCTTACCTTGCCCCGGTTCCACCGATTATTGCAAATATCCTGATCGTTCCGTTCGTTCTGCGTTACGGATACGGAGTTGCACTTCCAATTCCATTTATGATGTGCACAGTTGGTATCGGAGAGATTATTTCCTGTGCAGTACTCGGAATGGTTCTTTACTTTGCACTTAAAAAATACGCAAAGACATTATTTGCACAGTAAAATATCAATCATTGACAATTTTATCGAAACATATATTTCAAAGATAATTTTTTATCAGAGTCCGGAACTTATCTAAAGTAATGTTCCGAACTCCTCCAAGAAGAGAGCGTAACGGTTTAATCCTGCTCTCTTCTTTTTATTTTCTGCGCCAGAGCCGCTATCATTCCGGCAACACCTACAACTGCCAGCATTCCTCCTGCATTTGCTTTGTCTCCGTTCTTAACCGACATAGCTTTCTGAGAGATTTTGCTGTTATCGTACTTATCTACGGCATCTTTCTGCTCGAATACCTGTCGTATTTTTTCTGTCTCTTTTCTCGATTCTTCATCAGCTTTTGCCTGGGCAGCTGCTTCCTGCGCTTTCTGTTCCGCCAGATACTTATCATAGGTTGTCTGGGCAACTGCCAGTTCTGCAAGTGTTCTCACATTTTCCAGTTTTGCCTGTCCATATGCTTCTTCACTTTCCGCCGCTTTCTGCTTTGCCGCGTCATAAGCTTTCTGCAACAGGGCTTCTCTGCTTTGGGCATCTTTTACTTTCGAAATCTCATCATTTAAATACGTGAAATCCGGATCTGTAATCTGATTTAGAAATGCAGCATCATAAGACAATGCCTTTGCCCTTTCTTCCTTTGACTGGGCTTCTGCCTGAGTGTCTTTCGCATCTGCCAGAGCTGCTTCCAGTGTATTCACTATATTTTGGGCATTTTTATACTCCGTTTTTGCCGTCACCTCTTCCTGCTGTTTCTGATTATAATCTGCCTGTGCACGAAGAAGCTGCATAATCATTGCCTTTATTTCGTCATATGCTGCCTGCTTTTTATCCACTTCTATCTGCGCTGCTGCAGCATCTTCTGTCTGTGCTGCCAGCTCTCTCTGTAGCACAGACAATTCTGCCTCCTGTTCTTCCAGTGCCTGTTCTGCTTTGTTTTTCTGTTCCACGGCATCAGATATTGACACATTTTTCTCCTCTAATTCTTTTTCTGCAATATCCAGTGCATTCTCTTTTGCCTTGACATTTTCGTCTGCCGCATCTGATTCCACCTGTGCCTGATTTAAAAGTGTCTGTTTCTGATTCACTTCATTCTCTGCTGCAATTTTCTCTGCCCTCGCCTGTGCAAGTGCCGCTTCTGCCTGCGTCTGGTGTGTGGCTGCAGATTCCGCCGTGGCACTTGTGTTTCCGCCAAGTGCTTTTACCTTTGCAAATGCATAATCATAATTTTTTTGTTTTTCTTCCTGGGAAGCCTGTACAAGATTCAGCTCGTTCTGTGCCTGGTCTACTGCCTGTTGCTGCGTTTTCACCGCCTGACGCGCTTCTTGGGCTTCTTTCTCAGCCTTTTCCACCGCTGTGTGCGCTGCGGCATGTGCCTCTGCACTCTGGCTATATTTGAACTTTTTTATCTGTCATTCTGATTATTGCACGAGAGCAAAATGAATCTGTAATCGAGAAGAGCCAGAACCGACAGTTGCCGGTTCTGGCTCTTCGTAATGCCAAAACAAATATTTCACTTCTATTTTGCTGCCAGATATACACTGACATTTGCAAAGTCACTTTGTGCATGATTGCTGCGTGCACCGCTTCCGATATCTTCACAGCTGACTGTTCCATCACTATAACCAACAATCATTAGCGTTGTTTGCGCATCTAAGACGGCAATTAACGGCCGTCCCTGATTAACATTGTAAAGCAGTTCGTCTATCGTACAGCCACTTAAATCCATCACGCTTCCATAAACTTCTGTAATTGCATCGACCGCAGATTTTCCACCTGCGAGTGTCTGTCTGAGCTGTTCTGTACCTGCATCTTCCGTGTCAATCGAATATTTCAGATCGCGGTTTCCACGCTCCCAGATGTAAGTCTGATCAGCATCGACCACGACTCCGCCACAGTCATTGGCTTTCTGAATCGCTTTTCCTGCAGTATTATAAGTTCCCTGAAGCCTTCCATGACCATACACATAAAATGCGTCTGTTTCTTTTTTACGGTCCAGACTGACCTGTGGAACATTTTCAAGTACCACCTGTTTCGGTTTTAATAGCTTCGGCTCCTTGTCAGAAATGCCATCATCATACGTCAGGCGAACCTGTGTCTCTTTCAGATCTGTTTTATATGTCTGCACATAAATATTGCTTTCTTTCGCCTCTTCGCTGCTTGTAATATAATCCTGTGCTGTTCCGGTGTAAGTATCGCCGTCTTTTACCGCACGGTCAAGGGTGATCATATTATCCTCAAATGTAGCACTTAACATATAGATTCCTGACTGTTCATAAGTTTTGATCACCTTATCTTTACTACTTGTAATCTCCACTTTATACATCGGAATGACCTGGGCTCCTGACAGTGTTGTTCCGACTTCTTCCGTTTTTGCAACACCGTAGACAAAATCACCATCCATGAAGCCAAGTGGTTTGATACACTCGCCATCTTTGCAAGTCACTTCATATTCTTGATCAGTCTCCAGATTCATAACTGTCACAGACTTGGACTTCGAAGGATCTTCTTTCTCATAAGCTACCAGATGTCCATCTTCGCTTGCAACATACTGATCTTCATTCAGTCCTGTCGCAAGCTCCTTTTTCGTACCTTTATTCATATCCATTTTGTAGAGTACGTCATCTGCAATCGTATACAGACAGCCATTTTCTACATTATAGTAGACCAGTCCGCCCACTTCTTCCTGGGCACGGTCATAAGCCTTGTCACTGGATACGAATAATTTTTCCTCAACAGAATTCTGTTCAATATTATAATAGTAGACTGCTGATCCAGTCTCACCTTCATGGCTGCCCCGGTTCATGTATCCGCATACGGCAAATGTTGTATTTCCCTTTTCGTCTACATTTAAAATCTTAATATCATGCTGCATCAGCATATTCCGGATATCCGTATTCTCCGCATCTGCAAAGCTGAACACAAGAGAAACTTCATCTCGGTCACGATTATAATTCCATAGTTCTCCCGCCTGCACAAATGACACAACGGTTCCGTTTTTATTTACCATGTAGACCGGATTCTTGTCTGTGATGCCAAGAAGTACACCTTTTTCATTCAACACCTTCTTCGTCGCATCAAATATCTGGTCCATCGTCCGGTCATAATCTAACAGATATGTCTTCTGGCTTCCGGAAATGTAACGCACACGGAAATATTCCCGCACCTGGTATTCGTCTTGCTCATTTTCCTCACCAGTACAGTTTACACGATATTCCAGCTCCACTGCCATATATGTGCTGTTCAACTCTTTAATCGTCCAACGCTCACTTCCATCAACCTTCGGGGCCAGATCTCCCCATGTTACATGCGTGTAATCTGAGTGGATCGTCACATGCTGTAATGTCGTGTTGTCTCCTTCATCACTGGGCTCAATCGCCGTTCCAATTCCAACACCTTCCGCTTTCGCCAGTGCATTTTCATGGAAACTTTGTACATAATCCAGGCTTGGCGCCGCATTTAACTTGGCTCCGTCCACGATTCTCGTATAATAATACATGTCATGATTGTCCATATGCAGCGTGATCTGAAGCATACGCTCCTCAGACAAAATATTTTCGCCGTCGACATTTCCTACTTCCAGCGTTGCATTCTCTCCTGGCTTCTTCACCTTTTGTTCCAACAGCTTTTCTTTGCCATCGATCGAATAAACCGTATAGTCCAGGCTGTCGATCACATTTTCATAAGCTTTAATGGTGACCTGAAGCTGGCCATTGCTGACCGGTGTGATGGAATCACGTACGCCTGTCAAATCCATCTCATTCTTATATCCGGGCAGGTCATTGAGCGAATAACCGTTATAAGAAAACGCAATCTGTGGACGTGTTGCTGCCCCCATATCTGTCGTCATGTTACTGTTCTTTTTATTTGTCACATAGCCAAATATGACCACCGCAGCAAGAAATACCAGAACCAATACCCCTGCGTGGATCACGCGATTTTTCCATTTCATTTAAAGCTCCCCTTTTTCGTCTAGCAGTCTCCCCAGTGTCGGTGTCACGCGAAGAAATGTCTCGCATGCGCGGATGCTCTCTTCATTGTCTGCCCGACGACCTGTTTTCACCGCACGAAGCAGAATATTTTTCGGTGTATGTTCCATGTCAATAAATTCCAGAACCTGCACGTCGTATCCCTCCCTCTTTAGATACTCCGCACGTAATCCATCTGTCACAAGCGCCGCCATACGTTCTTTCAAAAGTCCATAATTCATGATCGGCGAAAGCACATCGTTCTTCATCTTCCGGTTCAGTTCATGCTGGCAGCAAGGCACCGATAAAATAACCTTCGCATTCCAGCCAATTGCTTTTGCCAGCGCAAAATCCGTTGCTGTATCACAGGCATGAAGTGTCACAACCATATCTACTTCCTCCGCACCCGTATAGTCTGCAATATTTCCCTCCAGAAACATCAGCTTATCATACTGATACTTCTTCGCCAGCTCGTTACATTTCCGGATTACATCCGTCTTCAGATCCAGACCGATGATCCGGATGTCATAAGATTTCAGCTCATGAAGATAATAATACATAGCAAATGTAAGATAAGACTTTCCACAGCCAAAATCCAGAATTGTAAGCTCTCTTCCAGAATCAAGCTGTGGTAAAATATCCTCGATAAATTCCAGGAACCGGTTGATCTGCCGGAACTTGTCGAACCTTGCATGCACAATCTTTCCTTCCTCCGTCATAACACCAAGATCCTGTAAAAACGGAACCGGTACACCTTCCTGCAGGATATATTGTTTCTTCCGGTTATGATTCAGATCCAGCGGGCGCATCTTTGCTTTCTTCTGCTTCTTCTTAATTGTAACCTTTCCCTTCTTGCTGATAAGCACAGAAAATTCCGCATCTGCCGTCACAAGCTGCATCTGCTTCATATTCTCCATAGCCTCCAGCATCTTTTCGCACGCCTCATCCGCACTTAAATTCTCATGAAATGCCTGATTCCCACGAAATGTCTCCATCTGATAGACCCTTATATCCTTCATGAGCACCGGGCGCACCTTAACCTTTGCCGCGAGCTTCTCATCTCTTGGATTACTCAAAACCGCCGATATAAAATTGTCATTTAAATTTTGTTCTAATATATTTTTTAATTCATTCATAGTAGTAATATTGTACTAGCGGTACGGGAAAAAGTCAATTTGAGACAGGGCAAAAGTTGATTGGGAACAAGACAAAGTTAGGAACGTGACACTTTGGCGAAATGCTACGTCCCTAACTAAAAATTTATCAACTAACTTTACTAAATATAATCACGACTTTGAATAGATCACCGTCCAGATACAGATCAAATGTTCCACCCATCATTGTGGTCAATGTCTTCGCAATAGACAATCCAAGTCCGCTTCCTTCGGTACTTCGTGACAGGTCGCCGCGGATGAATCGTTCAGTCAGTTCTTCTGCCGAGGAAATGTTAAGTGGCTGCTCAGATATGTTTTTCAGACTGAAGATTACTTTTCCGTCCAGTGTCTGCAGATCTGCATAGATGCGTGTTCCTTCCATAGCATATTTTGCAGCATTATTATAAATATTTGCAAGCACGCGCCACATTCTTCTTCCGTCTACCCGAACAATCGCATCTTCTTCCGGGAAATTCATGATCTGTGTCAGATTTCTGGTCTGGAATTTTTCTTCAAATTCTCCGCTCGTCTGCTGGATGAGTTCTATCATATTAATATTCATAAACTCGAGAGAAATATTACCTGAGCTGACTTTCGATGCCTCTACAACATCTTCTGTCAAAGTCTTCAGTCTCTGAGATTTTTCTTCCAGAACTTCAATATATCTTTGAATCTTCGGATCATCAAATTTTTCTTGTTTCAAGAGATTTACATAATTAATAATGGAGGTCAGCGGCGTCTTGATATCGTGAGATACATTTGTAATCAGATCTGTCTTTAACCGCTCACTTTTCATATTCTTCTCGACTGCCGCATCAAGTCCGCTTCCGATAGAATTGACTTGTTCTGCAATCTTGCGTTGTTCTCCATGTATGTCTTCGAGATCAATCTTGTAATCCAGCTCACCTTCACTGATTTTCTCAATACCTTCTTTAATTTTCTGTCGTCCGACTGCCCAGTTGACAAGGATTACAAATCCTGCTGTCTGCACAATGAAAATCACGAATGACCAAAATGCACTTGGCCAGCCTGATGCCAGATATGCCACCCAATGTACTGCTGCATACGCAAGATATAAAACAATTATTTTTGCTATGTGTCTGGCATTTCGAATCAATAATTTCACAAACTCTACGACACTGTACAGAAAACTGTTCTTCCATGCAATTCCTGCTTTTATTCTTCTGGCCAGACTCAAAATACCAACGAGAAACATATTACATGTATAGACTGCAAGTCCTCCGAATCCAATCATTCCAAAAAATGTTTCGTAAGAAAGAATACCATTTCCTACTGCAAATGTTTTCTGGGAGATAATTCCTGCAGCTCCCATGAAAAGCACAGTCAATAGTGACGGTACGAACCATGCAAATATAACTGCTGCAGCTCCGATTTCTGTCTTACATCTGTCAAATTTATATAAATGCAGTTCTCCATCTCTTTCCGTTCGACCTGCGATCACAACAAGCCATACTACACTGGCACAAAATATTAAAAACGCCAAAATCATTCCTGCACTGACTCCTCGGACAAACGGACTATACTTTTCATAAAAATGTGCATTTTTATAATAACTATCTTTTACAGGATACTTCGTATCCACACCTGTCATAAACACAAACTCTCCTTTATCTACATTACTCAGATAAACCGTCTGTGACTGCCATAGTTCTGCATCTGCTTCCTGAATATTCGTTTCAAACTCTGACAGTTTTGATTTTATTATGACATATTTCCCCATCTTACGAACACTTTTAGCAACGTCATCAATATTATTTTCCTGCCCAAGCTCCTCCCGATTTGTGGCAACTTTTCCACTCTTTAAATCTAAATAATAATAGAAATAATTACTATCTCCTTCTTTATACTGCTCTGTCAGGCTCTCATAATTTCCATAGCGCTCTCCAATCTGATAAATACAGCTTTCCAGCATATTATAAGCTTCATTGAGCCTGCCATTCCAGTTGGAATTCTCGTTAACTATCTGCAAGAGATTTTCTGCTTCCAGTGGAGCTGCCTCCTCACGGAACAACACTCCATCATATTTCCAGCAATCTACATAGAGCATAGTTCCCTCTGCATCTTCGATTCCCCGAAAATTCTTTTCCTCTTCCGTCATTTCATTTCTATCTGATATATCCACATTTTCCAGCTCATCTAAGAGCTGCTCCGATGTCTCCGCACCTATTCCATCTGTCATTACAAATTTTAATTCACCATTTAACACCTTTTCATTAAAATCATCCTGACTATAGTAATGATAACTTCCATCTGATAATTTACAAACGATCGGAGCCTTCAGATCTTCTGCGTCGTTGCCTTCTAATTCTGCTGAATCCGTGTTTGTATCTCCGACATAACTGGTACTCTCACTGTAGATCAATTTCTGATACCAATTCAACAAATCTCCCAATCGATATGAAAGACCGCTTTCATTCTGACCACTGATCGTCTCACTATTGTTATATACCTGAATATCGACCAGCTTATCCTCGTCAATCTTTCCATCTGTCTCAAACATCTGCTCACTGTCAATGCCGGACATCACTTGATACGCACTGTTCATAAGCTCTGTATCAAAGTCATAGGAATCTTCATAGCTCTGCGTAAGTTTTCCTGTTATAAGGTCATCGAAAAGTTCTGCGTAAGACATGATGCTCATAACGCCGAGCATCATCGAAATAACCATAACATTTGCAATTATGATCAACAAAATTCTGGTCTTTTTTTTCTTATGCCATATCTTTTCCATAACGTCTCCCTTCTGTTAGCTTTTTCTTGCTGGTCTTACCCCGACCTGCTTTTACTGCTTCTCGATCTTATACCCTACGCCCCACACGACTTTCAGATATCTTGGTTCTTTCGGGTTGATCTCAATCTTCTCACGGATATGACGAATATGCACTGCCACTGTATTATCAACACCCACCGCATTTTCATTCCAGATATTTTCATATATCTGGTCAATAGAAAATACTTTGCCCTGATGCTTTACAAGCAGCAGCAAAATGTTGTACTCGATCGGGGTAAGCTTCACCGGCTCGCCATCTACTGTCACTTCTTTCAGATCATCGTTGATCGCCAGTCCGCCGACTGTATAGATCGCCTCGCTCTCCTTTATCGCCGTGCTTCCAAGCTGCATATATCTGCGCAAATGTGATTTCACACGGGCAACCAGCTCCAGCGGATTAAATGGTTTCGTTATATAATCATCAGCTCCGATATTAAGTCCCAATATCTTGTCCGCATCCTCGGATTTCGCAGACAGAATAATAATCGGAATATTGTGCTTCTCGCGAATTTTTAAAGTTGCCCTGATTCCATCCATTCTCGGCATCATGATATCCATGATCAGAAGATCTACACTTTCTTTTTTCAAGATCTCCACTGCCTCGATTCCATCGTAAGCTTCCAGAACCTGATGTCCATCCTGGGTCAGATATATCTCGATCGCCTCTACAATCTCTTTATCATCATCACATACTAATATTTTTGCCATCTCATTTCACCTCTCATATCTACTATACAAGATTAGCAAATAAAATTTAAGACATAGGAATGGATTTCTTAAGAAATGATGAATATTTTCAAGAATAACGTCGAAAAATGTCTAAAATAATGTAAACGAAATCCAAGACCCTTTATTTTCAACAAATTTTGATAAAATACCAAAAGATAAAACTTACTTAGACTTCATAATTTCTAGTTTGTAAAGGGGGAGTTTTCTATGTACACTCACGACATTGACTATGTAATCCGTACCCTTGGAGTAGGTGCTACATATAGGGGGTATCGCTATCTAAGTTATGGGATTGAATTATGTCTGACAGACGAGGAATATCTGCTTGCCATCAGTAAACAGCTTTATCCGGAGATTGCCAGAAAGTATAAGACGACAGTCGGAAGTGTTGAACGTGATATCCGCACTGTTATAAGAGTCTGTTGGGAAAATGGTTACGATCAGCTTCAGTCCTACTCGTTCCGGCCATTACATGTCCGTCCAACGGCCGGTGAATTTTTCGACATCCTTGTCGCCTATCTAAGCCGTAGCAAACCAGTTCTTCAGGCTGTATGATCCTAAGTAAAAGAAACGGAATTTTATTATCAAAAACAAAGTAAAACCCCGCAAGCTTCGGGCCGCTGCAGGGTTTTATTTTTTTACCGGAGACTAACGATCTTCCATCTTCATATACTCACGGTATGGAGACAACGGCTTATAAGCCGGTCGGATAATCTTATCTACATTCTTGAGCTCTTCCAGTCTGTGGGCGCTCCAGCCTACAATACGGGCCGCCGCAAAAATCGGAGTGTAAAGAGATGGCGGAAGATCCAGCATACTATACACAAGACCACTGTAAAAGTCCACATTTGCATTTACACCTTTATAAATTTTACGCTTTTCGCCGATGACCTGTGGAGCCATGCGCTCTACCATAGCATACAGTGCGTATTCTTCTTCCCGTCCTTTTTCTTTCGCAAGCTGCTCTACGAATTGCTTGAAAATCTCCGCACGCGGATCGGATACAGAATAAATCGCATGACCCATGCCATAAATCAGCCCTTTCTGGTCAAATGCTTTCTTATCCAAAAGGTCTTCCAGATACTGATGTACTTCGTCTTCGTCCGTCCAGTCGGAAATTTTTTCCTTCATGTCTGCGAACATCTGCGTTACTTTGATATTGGCACCGCCATGCTTCGGTCCCTTAAGAGATGCCATCGCTGCAGACATTGTAGAGTACGTATCTGTTCCTGAGGACGTAACTACGTGAGTGGTAAATGTTGAGTTATTACCACCACCGTGATCCATGTGGAGCACCAGTGCCATGTCCAGGATCCTTGCCTCAAGCTTCGTATATTTCTTATCCTCACGGAGCATCATCAGAATGTTCTCAGCTGTGGACAGATTCGGCTGTGGTGCATAAATATACAGGTCTTCTCCCATGCGGAAGTTATATGCATGATAACTATAGACCATTAGCATCGGAAACTGGCTGATCAGGTTCAGACACTGTCTCAGTACGTTCGAGATGGTCGTATCGTCTGCTTTATCATCGTAGGAATAGAGATTCAGGATTTCTCTGGACAGACTGTTCATCATGTCGCCGCTCGGAGCCTTCATGATAACGTCACGCACAAAATTCGGCGGAAGCGTTCTTCTCTCCACCAGAGTTTCATGAAACATCTCAAGTTCAGAACTACTCGGAAGTTCACCAAATAAAAGCAGATAAGCAATCTCTTCGAATCCAAAATAATCTTCTTTCAAGAAACCGCCAACCAGATCTTTGATGTTGTAACCCCTGTAATAAAGATTGCCGGCACATGGAACCTCTTCGCCATTCACAATCTTCTTGGCACATACATCGGAAATATTGGTCAGTCCTGCAAGCACACCTTTTCCGTTCAGGTCACGGAGCCCTCTTTTTACTTCGTACTTAGTATACAGCTCTTTATCAATGGCATTATTCTTCTCACATAATCCTGCAAAATGCTGAATCTCCGGAGTAATCTCAAATAATGCACGGTCTACACTTTTATTCCCTGTCTTTCCTACCATAAATCATCTCCCTTTCTTTTCCCACAAGTCGTTGCTAAGCGCAGCAAATTCTTCCAGCGATAATGATTCACCGCGAACACTTTCTCCTTTGCCAAGCTTTGCGATTGCTTCTGTAATCACATCTTTCGGCAAATCAATCTTGTCAGAATTAAACAATCCATTTGCCAGTGTCTTTCTTCTCTGGTTGAAGGATGCTCGGATAATATCAAACATCCACTTCTCATTGTCCACTTTCACCGGAGGAGCCGCATGTCTTGTAAGACGAATGACTGCGGAACCAACCTTCGGTCTTGGCATAAAGCAGTTCGGAGGTACATTTGCCACTATATACGGATCTGCATAGTACTGGACAGCCAGTGACAATGCTCCGTAATCCTTGTTTCCCGGTCCGGTCTGCATACGGTCTGCAACTTCCTTCTGCACCATGACCGTAATACTTTCAACCGGGACATTTCCTTCGAACAGCCCCATAATGATCGGAGTCGTAATGTAATACGGAAGATTCGCAACCACCTTCACCGGACGTCCGCCGTTCTCCTTCTCCACAAGACCACGGATATCTACTTTCAGAACATCATCATTGATCACCATGACATTGTCATACTCGCTGAGGGTATCTTCCAAAATCGGAATCAGATTCTTATCAATCTCCACGGCAGCTACCTTTCCTGCCGCCTCAGCCAGATATTGGGTCATGGTACCGATTCCCGGTCCAATCTCCAGAACCATGTCATCTTTTGTAATTCCGGCCGCACTGATAATCTTCTCAAGCACATGCGTGTCAATCAGGAAATTCTGTCCGAATTTCTTCTGAAAATTAAAATGATACTTTTGCAATATTTCAATTGTATTTTGTGGATTTCCAAGTGTTGGTTTACTCATACTTCTTTCTATTACTCCTTCATTCCATCAAACCATAAGCCAGATGAACAAACAGCAATTTATGTTCATTTGGCTCAAGTGCCGGTACTGGAAGGATTGTCCTCCTCGTACCGGCACTGTTGCCATTAAAGATATTATACACTATGTCGATAAAAAATGTTATTAAGATTGTATGAAATTTCCGACATATCACTTCACATATTTTTAATTTATGATACTGCCAGCAGCTGATATACCTGCTTCGCATTTATCTCAGTCTGTGTAAGAACCTCCTCCACAGAAATTCCTTTCAGCCGGGCAATCTCCTCTGCCACATACTGGATATATGCAGATTCATTTCGCTTGCCGCGGTTCGGCTCCGGTGCCAGGTACGGGCAATCCGTTTCCAGTACAATCGATGTCAGTGGTATTGCTTCCACGACACTTTTTAGTTTCTTTCCATTTTTAAAAGTGACGACACCACCGACTCCGATATAATATCCCAGTTTCACATACTCAGCCGCCAGCTCTTTTGAACCGGAAAAACAGTGAATAATTCCGGTCAGATCCGATGCGTGCTCCTTTATAATACGAAATGTATCTTCCGACGCATCACGACTGTGGATATTTACCGGAAGCCCGACCTTTCTCGCCAGATCAAGCTGTCTGATGAACCACTTCTGTTGAACCTCTCTCGGCTCCACATCCCAGTGGTAATCAAGACCAATCTCACCGACAGCAACCACCTTCGGATCGTGACACATTTCCTCCAGACGCGCCAGCGCATCATCGTTCAACTCGCCGACCTCGTCCGGATGGACACCGACAGCCGCATAAACTGCCGGATACTGATGTGCCAGCGCAAGTGCATTTTCACTTGTCTGCATAGAAGCACCCACCGTCACAATTGCTTTCAGCCCACGCTCCTTTAAGTTCGTCAGCAACATTTCCCGGTCCACATCGAACTGTTCGTCATCGTAATGTCCATGTGTATCGATAATCATATTACAGAATCTCTTTTCTGAGCTGCTCTGGTGTCTTCATAGATAACAATGCAGGCGCAATATCAAATACACTTCTTGCTCCGTTCTCGCCCTTCTGATTCAGGCGGTAAGCTGCTCTTGCATAAGCAATCAGAACACTCGCTGTGAACTCTGGATTAGAATCCAGTTTCAAAGAATACTCAATCACATGCTTGTTGCCCTCTTCTCCAGTTTCACCTGTGCGGATCACGAATCCACCATGAGGCATCTTGCTGTGGTCTCTCTTCAGCTCTTCCTCAGAAATAAAATGAACGGTCGTGTTGTATTCATCAAAATAATTCGGCATAGTCTTGATTGCATTTTCAATCTCAGCTTTGTTGGCACCCTCTTGCGCTACGACATAGCACTCACGCGTATGTTTGTCTCTTGTAGTCAGCTTTGGCTCACTTCCACTTCTCACCTGAGCAACAGCCTCGTCAACAGGAACTGTATACTGGATCGCATTCTTCACACCCGGGATACGGCGGATAGCATCAGAATGTCCCTGGCTTACACCCTTGCCCCAGAATGTATATGTGCTTCCCTGGACAAGAATAGACTCCGCATAGAGACGGTTCAAAGAGAACATTCCCGGATCCCAGCCAACAGAAATAATACTGATATTATTTCCCTCTTTTGCAGCTTTGTCCACATTTGCAAAATACTCTGGGATCTTGGCATGTGTATCAAAACTGTCAATTGTGTTAAAATTCGCTGCAATCTCTGGACCCATGACCGGAAGATCCGTTGCAGAACCACCGCACAGAACCATTACATCCACGTCACCCTTCATAGATAACATATCATCCATGTGCACTACTTTCGTACCCTCAGTCGCAACTTTGACAGACGCAGGATCTCTTCTTGTAAAAACTGCCGCCAACTCCATCATTTCTCTTAATTGCCTGCTCAACGCCACGGCCAATATTACCATAACCTACAATACCAATTCTAATCTTACTCATATTTCCTCCTTTGGGGGACGGGGTTTTTTCAAAAAAACCCCGTCCCCAATTAAATTGTTTAATTATTTAAACTGCCTTTTTCCGCTTCTTACAGCGATTGTTAACCTGTCCCTTTTTGAATTGTGCTTCACCGTACACAAAATTTTTAAGCTCTGTATATTAACAAATCTCTGCTCCTGCCGGCATTGCTTTTTCCGGTGTCATCAGGGCCAGATTCCCTTCTGCATCTTCTGCGCACAGAAGCATTCCTTCTGAAAGTACTCCTGCAAGTTTTGCCGGCTTCAGGTTCACAAGTACCATAACTTTCTTGCCGACCATTTCTTCTGGTGTATAGTGTTTGCGGATTCCGGATACAATCTGTTTTACCTGACTTCCGATTTTTACCTGTGAGCACAGTAATTTCTTAGATTTCGGGACTGCCTCGCATGAGATGATCTCACCTACCTGAAACTGCATTTTTTCGAAGTCGTCAAATGTAATTTCTGGTTTTGCATCAATATCGATTACTGTCTCTTCTTCACCATCTGCCTGATTCTCTTTCTCTTTTGCTGTCATCTGTGGGTGAAGTTCTTCTACTTTCTTCATTACTTCTTCTACGTCTAATCTTGCGAAAAGAATTTCCGGCTTTTCTGTCACTTTTCCGTCACCAAGTTGTGCAAGAATCTTCTCAGATGTTTCTGGCATGAAGGACTCCAGAAGTCTTGCGCCTGTTTTGATGCTCTCGATCAGATTATAGAGCACTGTCTCCAGGCGGTCTTTCTTAGCCTCTTCTTTTGCAAGTGCCCACGGCATTGTCTCGTCGATGTATTTGTTGCAGCGTTTGAAGAGTACGAAAATCTCTGTGATCGCATCTGCCACACGCAGCTCGTCCATCTTAGCTTCCACTCTTTTTGGCGTATCCTCTGTGATTGCTTTCAGATCCGCATCAACTGCTTTGTCTTCTTCTGTCTCAGCAACACCTTTATTCGTCACCGTTCCGCCAAAGTATTTATTTGTCATAGAAATGGTTCTGTTGACCAGATTTCCAAGTGTATTTGCCAGATCGGAATTCATACGCTCTACCATAAGCTCCCAGGAAATAACTCCGTCATTCTCAAATGGCATCTCATGAAGTACGAAGTAACGTACTGCGTCAACTCCGAAGAAATCTACCAATTCATCAGCATACAATACATTTCCCTTGGATTTACTCATCTTACCATCGCCCTGCAGAAGCCATGGATGTCCAAATACCTGTTTTGGAAGTGGAAGA
>OLRT01001627.1_pt1 | contig 15315 bp, 26 predicted proteins | sample 1672021 | NCBI WGS metagenome assembly OLRT01 (sample SAMEA3136637, study PRJEB25190) | human gut metagenome | reverse complement strand
TAAAAACACGTATCCGTCGTGGAGATGCAGCTCCAATGGCAATTGTACAATTCGTGAAGTAGTAGTTACTACTTCACTTTTCTTTTAAGGAGAATTAAAATGAGTGATTTAGAACAATACGCAAAAGAACATCAAGTGCCTATTATGATGGATGGTGGGTTAAAGTTCTTGTTAGAAAAACTTCAAGAAAAACAATGCCTGTCATTTTTGGAGTTAGGAACTGCAATTGCGCGTACATCTATTGAAGTAGCTAAGTTAGATCCTAGAATGAAAGTTGTCACAATTGAAAGAAATCCTGACATGATCGTTCAGGCAAAAAAGAATATTGAGGAAAGTGGATTATCTGACCAAATCACATTGATTGAAGGGGATGCTCTTGAAGTAGATGTAGATGGTATGTTTGACTGTATTTTTATCGATGCAGCTAAAGCACAATATCGACGTTTTTTTGAGAAATACTGTATCCATTTGAATGAGAATGGTATAATTGTATCAGATAATATGAATTTTCATGGGCTTGTAGAACATCCAGAATTATCGCGTAATCGCAATACACGCCAATTAGTTCGCAAGATCCATGATTATCATACGTATTTGGCAGAACTTTCTGATTATGAAACAGCATTTTATGATTATGGAGACGGAGTTGCCATTACAAGGAGGAAATAATTATGAATCTTTTTAAATTTTTAGTAGGTGCTGCAACCATTACAGTTGGCGCATGTGCAGTTGCTGGCAAAGTACATCGTGATAAACAAAGACAGGAAGAGTTAGATGAATTCTTATGCCCAGATATTGATGAACCTATTGAAAAAGAGATTCAACCAAGTGTAAGCCCATTAAAAAACATGGAATCGGATATTATGGGATTTAAAGAGGCTGAAGAAGAAATTCTTCCGGTCACACTTACATATAGCTTTGATTCTAAGGAGGCGGCTAAACAATTTCAAACAGAAATTGCTGAAAATGGATTAACTTCTTCGTATGATGATGAAGACAAACTTGTGGATGTAATTTATCGTGAGGGTGTAAATGAAAGTGATTTAAAAATTTTGTCAAACACACTTGTAAATGCATGTACAAACACAAGTGCTGAATATAAAGGATTTCATTTTAATAAATAGTGGCTTGAGGGTGCTCAAGCCATTTTAATATGGTATAATAGTTCCGTTTATGGTGGAGGATATGTGATGGAAGCAATCGAAGTTTCACATTTAACTTTTTCCTATGACGGGAAAAATGATATATTAAAAGATGTTTCTTTTTCAATCCCAAAAGGAAGCTATACAACGATTATTGGACATAATGGTTCTGGTAAGAGTACAATGGCAAAACTAATCATTGGTTTATTGGAAGCGAAAAAGGGTAAAATTCAAATTTTAGGTCAGGAACTAAATGAAGAAAGTGTATATGAATTGAGAAGTCATATTGGAATTGTATTCCAAAATCCAGACAATCAATTTATTGGTTCTACAGTGGCAGATGATATTGCCTTTGGTTTAGAAAATCATTGTGTAGAACAAGAAAAGATGCAGGGGATTATTGAAGATGTTGCAGGTCGTGTTGGAATGACGGATTTTTTAAGTGCAGAGCCGACTAAATTATCTGGTGGACAAAAACAGCGTGTAGCGATTGCGGGTATCTTAGCTATTGAACCGGATATTATTATTTTTGATGAATCGACAAGTATGTTGGATCCTCAAGGTAAGGCAAGTATTAATGCGCAGATTCGCAAGTTACATGAGGAAAAAAATATCACTATTTTATCAATTACACATGATATGGAAGAGGTTGCTCAATCTGAAAATGTCATAGTATTAGAAAATGGTGAGATTGCGATGCAGGGAACACCAATGGATATTTTTAAACAGGAAGATAAGCTAGCTAAAATGCAGTTGGATATTCCTTTTGGTTTAAAGATTTCTAAAGAATTAAAGAAGCGTGGGATTTTTAAGGAAAATGTATGTCGTTTAGATGAGGTGGTAGAAAAATTATGTCGATTGAAATAAAGAAGTTAGAGCACACATATAATGAAAATACCCCTTTTTCGCATGCTGCATTAAAAGGTATTGATCTTTCAATTCCAGAAGGGAAAGTTACAGCTATTATTGGGCAGACGGGTTCTGGCAAATCAACTTTGGTTCAACATTTAAATGGTTTGTTGATTCCAACAGCGGGCACTTTGGATATTTGTGGCTTTCATATTCAGCCTTTGTTGAAAATCAAAGATGTGAAGCAATTGAGAAAAGAAGTTGGACTTGTATTCCAGTTTCCTGAATATCAATTGTTTGAAGAAACGATTGGTAAGGATATTGCGTTTGGACCAAAAAACTTTGGAACAAGTGAAGAAGATGCTTCCCAACTAGTAAAGAAAATCTTGCCTGTTGTAGGTTTGGATGAAAGTTATTTGGATCGTTCTCCTTTTGATTTGAGTGGAGGACAAAAGCGTCGTGTTGCAATTGCCGGTATTTTAGTATTGAATCCCAAAGTTTTAGTTTTAGATGAGCCAACTGCAGGTCTTGATCCTCAAGGTGCTCAAGAAATGATGACTTTATTTATGAACTTAAATAAAAAGGAAGGAAAAACCGTTCTTTTAGTAACTCACGATATGGAGCATGTCATGAATTATTGTGATCATGTAATTGTGTTAAGTCATGGTGAAGTAACGCAGGAAGCGAATGTGAAGGAATTTTTTAAGCATCCTGAATATCTACAAGAGATTGGTATCAATCCACCTAGTATAGTGCGTTTAAAGATGCAATTAGAAGAAAATGGATTTGACATGGATCCAGATATTATGGATATGAATTCACTTGTGGATTCAATAGAAAAGCAGGTGAAGAAACATGAATAATGTTGCGTTAGGACAATATATGCCATTAGATTCTGTGGTTCATAAGATGGATCCTCGATCTAAAATTATGATCATGTTATTTTTAATGGTTGCGATATTTATTCCTGCAGGAGTCCTTGGATATGTGATTATAGGTATTTTTATTTTATTGAGTTTGTATTTATCAAAATTAAATGTTAAATATGCATTAAGAACAATGAAACCAATGTTATGGATGATGGCTTTCTTGTTGGTTATTAACCTATTGGTTATTAAAACAGGAACACCTTTGTTTTCAATCAAGGGATTTACAATCTATAGTGATGCCGTAAATCAAACGTTATATATTGTGGTTCGTTTAATGTTGATGGTCATTATCACAACTGTATTAACAGCAACAACAAAACCTTTGGATTTGACTTTGGGAATTGAAAAATTGTTGAAGCCTTTTGAAAAAGTTGGTGTACCAGCTCACATTATTGCGATGATAATCAGTATTGCGTTGCGTTTTATTCCAACATTGATTGAAGAAACACAGCGTATTATGAACGCACAGGCAAGTCGTGGTGTGGATTTAGAAAATGGGAGTATTAAAGAAAAAATTATGGCCATTTTGTCTTTAATTGTTCCACTATTTGTTTCTGCATTTGATCGTGCAGATCAACTTGCGAATGCGATGGAAGCTAGAGGGTATGATCCATCTAGAAAAAGAACACGTTACAAAGTGTTAAAGATGCAAACTATCGATTATGCTTCAATGATTTTAAGTGTTTTCGTTCTTTGTGCTTGTATTGGTATTTGGGTATTATGATTGTAAAAGCACTTGTCAGCTATGATGGTTTTAATTATGCAGGCTGGCAAAAACAAGAGAATGCGTTAGGCATTCAACAAGTGATTGAAGAAGCTTTGTATAAAATTACTAAAGAGAATGTGGATGTTGTTGCGAGTGGAAGAACGGATGCTGGAGTTCATGCATTAGGTCAAGTCTTTCATTTTGAGACAAGTAAAAATATTCCGGCTATTCAATATGAAAGAGCATTAAATGCGTTGCTTCCTAAAGATATTCGTATCTTAAAAACGGAAGAAATGCCCGATGATTTTCATGCACGTTTTAGTGCTGTAGGCAAACGTTATGATTATTTTTGTTCGTACGATATAAAGAATCCTTTTAATTATAAGTATCGTAATTTATTAACTAAAAAATTGGATATTGAGACGATGAAAAATGCATCAAAAGTATTCTTGGGATCTCATGATTTTACGAGTTTTGCATCGAGTAAAATCGATCCTAGAAAGCCTAGAGTTAAAAAGATTTCAAATATTGAAATTAATGAAGAAGGTACAGACGTGCATTTTATTTTTGAAGGTACTGGTTTTCTAAGATATCAAGTTCGTATGATGACAGGTACTTTAATTGCGGTAGGTCAACATAAGATAGATATTGATGATGTGCAAAGAATGTTAGATGCGAAAGATAAGTCGGCATGTCGTTATAATGCACCGAGTTGCGGATTATATTTAGTGGAGGTAAAATACAATGAAACAAACTAATTTTCATACACATACTTCACGTTGTCATCATGCCTTTGGCAATGATGAAGAATTTGTTCGTACTGCCATTCAAAATGGTTTTGAAGTATTGGGCTTTTCAGATCATGCGTGTTGGAAATATGACTCCGATTTTGTGGCGCATATGCGTATGAAGCTTGATGAATTTGATGATTATAAAGATAGCGTTTTATATCTGAAAGATAGATATAAGAAGCAGATTGAGATTCGTTTGGGTTTAGAAGCTGAATACTTTCCTAAATATATGGATTGGTTGTTAGATTTCTGTATTGAAAATGAAATTGATTATTTGATTTTTGGCAATCATTATTATGGTACAGATGAGGATCACATTTACTTGGGTGGTGCTAAAGGTAAGTATATTAAAGGATATTTTGATACTTGTGTTGAAGGTATGAAAACGGGTATGTATGCATACCTAGCTCATCCTGAATTGATTTTAAGAGATACAGGTGGTTTTATCACACCTGAAATTGAAGAGGGATTTCACCGTATTTGTAAGATCAGTCAAGATTATAATGTTCCATTAGAATTTAATGTGTTGGGTATGCAACACAATATGCGTATGGGGTATGAAGAGTATCCACACACTAAGTTTTGGCAAATCGCTGCTCAATATAATGTGAAGGCAATTCTAGGTATGGATGCGCATAGAATTTGTGATTTGGATCAAAAATTATATAATTTGGCTTTGGAAAAATTATCTGAATTTGATGTAGAAATCATGGATGATATTCCTTTAATTGATTATAAAAAAATAAAAGAAAACAAGATTAAAGTTTAGCAAAAATAAAGCTAAACTTTTTGTTTTTTTCATTGACTTTTATAGGGATATTGCATATCATATTAGATGGCTAAACTCTGGCCTTTTGAGCCCCGGTAAACGCTCAAATCAAGGAGGAAATTAGATATGCGTCAAACTACTATGGCAAAACCTGCCGATGTAACACGTACATGGTATGTAGTTGATGGAAACGGACAAACTTTAGGACGTTTGGCTTCAACTTGTGCTCATGTATTAAAAGGTAAACACAAACCTACATACACACCAAATGTTGACTGTGGTGATTATGTAATTGTGATCAATGCTGACAAGGTCGAAATGACTGGAAACAAGTTGAATACTGAAAAGTATTACAACCACTCTGGATACTTTGGAGGTATGCGTGTGCGTACAGCTAAAGAAATGAAAGAGAAATACCCTGTTGAATGGGTTGAAAGAGCAATCAAAGGTATGTTACCTCACACTAAATTAGGTGATGTACAACGTGGACACGTATTCGTATACGCTGGTAGCGAACACCCACATGCTGCTCAAAAACCTGTTGAATTGAAGGTAAGAGGATAAGGAGGAATAGAATATGAAAAAATCTAACACTGTTCAATATCATGGCGTTGGACGTCGTAAAAAATCTGTTGCTCGTGTCTTTTTACGTCCAGGTACAGGTAATATCGTAGTCAACGGAAAAACTTTGGAAGAATACCTTCCATTGGAAACTTTACGTATGGTTGTTAAATCACCATTAGAAATCACTAACACAGTTGATCAATTTGATGTGATTATCAACGTACAAGGTGGAGGATACACTGGTCAATCTGGTGCTATGCGTCACGGAATCACTCGTGCTTTAATGGAAGCTAGTGAAGACTACCGTCCAGTATTAAAAGCTGCAGGATTCGTTACTCGTGACCCTCGTGCTAAAGAACGTAAAAAATACGGTCTTAAAGCAGCTCGTCGTGCTCCACAATTCTCTAAACGTTAGTATTTTACTACTTAAGAGAAAGCAAAAGCCTTTATATAAAGGCTTTTTTCTTTTGCCTAAGCGCCCTAAAATCGTATGCGTAGGCCACACACAGGCCACATACAGGCCACAAACTTTTTTAATAGAAAAACCTCGAAGAAATATCACTTCGAGGTCATTTTTATATTTTATTGATCGCATCCAGTAACGTTTGATAATCCATATGAGTATATACTTTTTCTGTTAAGCTCATAGCGCCTTTGTGGCCAACAATCTTCTTGATCGTAGTTGGATTCACATCCGCTTTTGTCAGTAAAGATATACAAGTATGTCTTGTATCATGTGGAGTGTGTTTCATTTTTGTTCTTTCCATGATTGGATCCCAATACGTATCTCTGTAATTTTCATAAGAGCAGTGCAAGTCATCCTTATTACAAATCAAGTAATCACAATCATGTTTCATCCATTGTTCATAAAAAGGAAACACCTTATCTGCGATTGGAACTACACGAATACCAGCTGCAGTCTTGGCATCAACGATATTGAATACATGATGTTCTAGATCCACATCTTCTTTTTTCAGATCCAACAGTTCAGATACACGAACTCCGGAATATATCAACATGAGTATAGCTTGCACATAAATATCTTCAGATTCCTTCCAAAGCTTCTTGATCTGTGCATCAGAGAACACTGTACGATTCAATGCATTTGGATTTCTATCCTTATACTTAAGTATATCCACATACTCAGAATAATCTTTCGTGATGATATCATATTTCATCGCATAAGCACAAAGCTGTCTTAAAGTCGTTTTAATTGATTTTAGTGTCGGATAGTTCTTTCCACACTTATCAATAATCTTTTGAAAATCATTCAGTTTTAGTTCATTAAAAGGAACATTATATATTGATTCAAATACTTTCATATTTCCTTTGAATCGATTAATGTTGTTCTTTTTCTTCTTTTCATACTCATAAGGCTCAAGATATTCTTTATAATATCGTTCATAAACTTCATAGAATGTTGTCCTCGTTTCATTTAGATCCAGTGGATGATGATGATATTCGGCCAACATCTGCAATCCTTCTTGACGAGTCTTTGCATATCCAATAGTCTTGCGGATCTGTCTACATTTCATTGTGTCCATATCAATTTCCCAATCGGTAGTGATTCGAACTCGATATGGTCTTCTTCGATTACCTGATGATAGTTTGGCTACAGTTCCATAGTTATTTGGAAGTCTCATTTTCTTTTGTGCCATTTTAATTTCCTCCATTTCATGTTAAAATGAGCACATAAAAAGTTTGATTTGGGGAAATCATCTTTTTATGTAAGAGTATTAGCAGTACTCTTTATTTACCTGGATGTTAGCAGCGTCCAGGTTTTTTTGTTTTATAAAAAAATTAGCATTAATATAGCTTTTCTATATCATCTGGATTCATGTGCCAAATTACACGACCAATGATTTGTATTGGCGAAGTCTCAAGATTAACATCGATTGGCCTATGTGATTTGTCTGAACTATCTGGCATTAAAGTTACTGAGCTTTCTTTAGCATACAAACGTTTCACAGTTGCTCCGTTATCAACCCAAGCTACTACAATCGTTCCGTCCTTTAGTTCCAGTGCGTTATCTACCTTTTCTGTGATTACAATTGAGCCATCAGGTATGACATTATCCATGCTCGTTCCATTTACTTTGAACGCATGTAGACGTTTCTTTCTTAATTGGAATTTGATTGGAACATATACGATGGAATCTGGATCGTTGTCTAGTAATTCTTCCAGACTTCCTGCACTTAAATTGCTGCAGTAATGTAAAGGAAAGTAGTCATCGAATTTTATTTGTATATCTAATTCTTGAATATCTTCACTTTTGCCATTTTTTAACTTTTCTCGTGCTATGTTTATGACGTTTAGATAATCTAATCCTAACTGATCACAAATTATTTTTAGTGTTTCAAAATCGATTCTTGATTTTCCGTCTTCATAACGTTTAAGTGTTGATTTTGTTTTCAATCCACCAATCAAATTAGACAATGTGTCTAAACTTATATTTTTATTTAATCTAGCTTGTTTTATTTGTTTTCCGATTGATACGTATAATTCAGTATCTATAGTATTATTTTCAGGCATATCAATTTGCTCCTTTTTCGGTTTAATTGTACCAAAAAAATGGTAATTTACAACAAAAATATGTTGCATTTATTTGGAATGTGGTGTATATTGTCAATGTGCCAAATAAATGGCACATTGAAAGAAGGTGAAAATATGGATAGATACACTCCAGAGCAGGCTAGAAGATTAAGAGGAATTTCTCAAGTAAAAATGGCTGTTTTACTTGGTATGTCAGAAAATACTTATATCAATAAAGAAAAAGGAGATACTAAGTTTTACATAGATGAAGCTTGTAAATTTAGTAGTGTTGTAGATATTCCTTTGGAAAAGCTTATTTTTTTTTAATGAAAGCGTGCCAAAATAATGGCACAAGATTGGTGCAGTACTTGAGGATGGAGGAAAGGTAGAAGTTATATGATAAAAGATGAATCATCAAAGATTCTATCCAATGATTGGAAAGAACTTATTGTTGAGGATGAAAAAACAAAGGAAAAACTAGTCATTATCAACAGTGATGGTGTTGAAATAACTAGTCCTCATTTAAACGTTAGATTGGTTCCGAAAGCAGAAATCAATCCAAAAGTATGCTCGTAGCATACAAAGGAGAATATATGCAGATTACAGTAATTCGAAAATCAGACAATTCAGTCATCACTCGTATCTTTGAGGATGAAGAAGGAATCAAAGAAATCACAGATGATGATTATGAGGTCTTAATTGAAAAAGACTCGAATTAACGAGTCCCTATTTATCTAGATTGTTGTTAGTGCTTTTATCTGGATTACTACGAATGAACTTAGTGCCATCGGAGTTCTTTACACCATGATATCCGTTTACTTCGCCTCTCACAGCTTTGTTGTAAGCTTGGGTATTCGTGTATACAACGCCGTTGATACTCACTTTGTTGTTTAGTCCAGTAGAAGTTTCTGAAACAACTTTAACCCTAGCTCTTGCCATTAGATACATCTCCTTTCAAAAGAAGATTGTATCACAGGTTAAATCAGAAAAAGTATGCTCGTGGCATATAAAGGAGAAAGTTATATGGATCATGAAAGAAGAATAAAAGACCTCGAAGATCAGGTTCGAAGTCTTAACAGATTTCGTTTGTTTACGAATATCATTATGCCTTTGTTAAATATTGGTTTGCTTATCCAAACTTATCGAATTGTTTGCATCCAAGACAAACTCGGAGAGCTTGCTCGTATCAATAGTGATTTTATCAATCTCTTGAAGGATTTCATCACTCATTTCTACGGTGCTTAAGGAAAACGATTTAGGAGATATAGGATGATTAAGCTAAATGAATTAACAGAAAAAGAACAAGAAACTATCTTGAAAGATAAGAATCTTGCTCAATGTCCAAATTGCGGAAATATCGTTCAGAAAAGCGACAATTATTGTGGTGCTTGTGGGAAAAGACTTTTCTTAACTGTGTCACTTAAAACATCAACAAATAACTGATATAAAGAGTTCTTTATAAAATTTTGGGTTTTATCTAAGAATCGTTTATATCTAGCGGTGGCAACTGGTGTTTGTGGTGTGTCAACGAGTAAGTCAGGAATTGCATTTTTAAGGATGTCAATGTTTTCTTTTGAAAGTTCCTCATCTAAAGAAAGAATTTCAACTGCTGAATTGATAATACTTTCTGTCCAAGGATAAGGATTACCGCAATTATAGCAATACAAATCCTTGTGGTATTTTGCTCCAAGACAAACTACTCCAGGTATTTCGTACATTCCATGCAAAGGACTACCACAGTGTGTACATTCTGAGATAGTTGGCTTTCCACATTTGGAACAAAATGGTTGTACGTTTGAATAACTGGAACTCATGACATGGCCGTTAATGCAAATAGTAGCATTTTCATATCCCATGTTAATCACCTCCTTCCAGGATACATAGTATCATCGAATTTTAATAAGTGCACATAAATGCAGAAACTCTCTGGTCAGTACTTGAGATGTCATTTCAGAACTAGAAAGGAAGAAATTCCATTAGTGCTCATTGCTGTTGTCAAGAATCACGATTTAGCTCTACCTCCCCATTCGCTTGATCTAGATTCTAAATAAGTGATATCCCCCTATCATAAGACATAGCAAAGTCTGAATAACATGAAGATATCTCTTTTCGCAAAACTTTGATAATAGGCTCATTGTTTCGTTTTTATCATAAAAAAATGAGGTGATTAAAAGCCTTCAAAACTACTCTATTAAAAACAGTAGCCTGATCATGTTAATCAGAAGAAATGGCATCTCAAGTGCTGCACCAGAAGCAGATAGAAAGGAGTATAGAAATGTCATCAAAAAAAGCAGTTAAACAAACTGATGCAGAGTTAGCTCCATTTGCGAACAACTCGCATGAAACGGAGTATACAAGAATGATGCATCGTTATGCTGATCTTGATAAGAGAGAAAAAACATTACGTAGAAAGCAATGTTTCGCAAACTGGATGTTATTCGTAAGCGTTGTTTTAGTGATTGGATGTGCAATCGCAACTGCGTTTGTTTGCACAACGATTAAATCAATTGGTTTGTAGAAAGGAGAAAACTATGGAATTTAATGGAACAAAGGTGCCAATCGATGCAGCTGCAGCCGCATTGCATGTGACAGAAGCATTCATTCGAGTAGGTATGCAACAAGGAAAGCTACCTATTGGATCGTGTTTTAAAATGCCGGATTCAACCAAAACGGTATATTACATCAGTCCAAAACTGTTGTATGAATATTCCGGATTTGCGTATGGTCCAAGCATAAAAAAAGACCACTCATGTGAAAGTGGCCAAACAAAAAAACTAACAAATTAATTATATATAAATAACTCAAATCTTGCAACCTGGGTATTGCCGTAAGTGACGTGGTCTGCTAAAAAAGGATCATTCTTTTCATAATAGATCGATATCTCAATACCTTCCTAAAACATTGTCATAAATAATGCAAGCACGTCAGAAAAAAACTCCATAATTGTAACTAACTGGTTTGAAAACTTCCTAAGATAAAGCAAAAAAACACGTTTGAATTTGGGCATAAATAATTAGCAGATTGCAGTACCTAGGTTGCAGGGTTTGAGTAAAAAAGAGGAGAAAAAATGAAAACATTATTTGTTGATAGAGAAACTTCAGAGAAAAAAGAAAGTACTGAAGCTAGTCACTGTATTCATTAGGAGTTTGATTGGATCCACACGTTAAGGGGGTGATGGAATGGAAAATTGTGGTGGTTTTATTAAGCTTTTTCGGCAGATTGTTGACTGGGAATGGTACGATGATCTGCCAACGTGCAGATTGTTCATACATCTGTTGTTAAAGGCTAATTATGCCGAAAGAAACTGGCATGGGCAGACGATTGAAAGAGGGTCTTGTATCACTTCTTACGCAACTTTAGCGAGTGAAACCGGATTGAGTCAGGAACAGATAAAAAGGGCTCTAAAAAATCTAACGAAAACTGGGGAAATTAAGCGTATCGCAACGAACAAAAATACTGTCATATGTGTTGTAAAATACGCAGATTTTCAAGGTTTTGGTTTTGAATACAACGAGCAAACAACGAGCAAAGAACAAGCGGAAAACAAACAAAAAACAAACGAGCAACAAACGAACAACAAACAAACAACAACAACTAAAGAAATAAAGAATAAAAGAAATAAAGAAAGTAAGAATATATATACTTCTTTACCTGAAGATAAAAACATCACTGAGATTGTTGAACAGGTCATTCAGATGTTGAATGTCGAAACTGGCAAAGAAGATGGGGAAGGCTTTTCTCCTAGGGCAAAGATAAATATTGAACTGATCAGTGCGTTGATTCATGAGGGCTACACAGTGAACGATTTAAAAACAGTGATTGAAAAAAAGTGTGATGCCTGGTTAACGGATCCAGTGATGAAAAGCAATCTTAAACCGAGTGTTTTGTTTGGAGATAAGTTTGATGAGTATTTACATGAATAGTTATATGAATAGGAGGTAAGTTATGTTTTTGTTTCGGCAATTAGGAAAAACAGAAAAACAACAATTGGCCATCGGTGCTTATTGTGTAAAGTTTGGATTAACAAAGGCAGATATCGAGGAAGTTTTGAATCGCAAGAGAGTTAGAGAACTTGAGGCGGATTCTAGAAAAGGTGAACAAGGTGGAAAGTACAGAAATGTTCCTACTGGTATCTACGAGAAAGAATTCCAATTGAGTGTTCGTGATGAGAACGATTCGATTGTGGCATACATTTACGAAGACAAAGGCAAAATGCATGCATACGCAAAGAAAGGTTACAATGTCATCTTTGAAAAAGTAGAGAATGAAAAATAGAGAGGTGTGGTTTAAGGACTAAGCAAGATTTATTGAATTGTGTGGATGCATTCCTGGATGAAGAAGCAGATCAGGAAAAAGCATGCAGCACAGTGGATCACTACAGGATGGTGATTAAAATGTTCACTGATTTTTTCCAGGATGGTGAGATCACTAAGAAAGATATTCGTGAATTTAAGAATGTTCTTCTTGAGTTCTACCTTCCAAAAACAGTGAATAATTACATAGTGATTTGTAATAAGTTTATTAAATTCGTTGAGTTTATAAACAAGTATGGTGAGTTTGAGTTATTCGCATTTAAAAAGTTCACTTCCACATTGACTATGAAGCCGGTTAAGATCCAGAAAGAAATATACCTGGATGAAGTGCTTGAGCCTTCGGATCTCAAAAGACTGTTGCGTAAGGCTAAAGAAAAAAACATGATGGATTTGTATTTCATCATGAAAATTTATGCATACACTGGCATTCGTGAAAGCGAGTTGAAGTATTTCACTGTGGAAAATTTAGAAAATAATGTGTTGATGATTTCAAACAAAGGAAAAGTTCGTAAGGTGATTGTTCGAAATGATTTGATGCGTGAGCTTAGAAGGTATGCTAAGAAGAACAAAATCGAATCAGGAACATTGTTTCCTGGAAAGAATGGAAAGATGCTGCATAGAACGACAATCACAAGAAGGATGAAAAAGTTGGCCGGACAATGTCGAGGAATCAATTTGAATAAGATTCATCCGCATTCCTTCAGACATTTATTTGCGATTCAGTTCTTAAAGTGTGGTGGAACATTGAATGAATTGCAGGCACAGCTTGGCCACAGTTCTTTAAACACAACTTCGATCTATACTGCCACTACTGTTGCACAACGTAAGAATTCAATAAACGATGTTACGTTTGGATAAGGAGGAACAATCGTGCATGAAGATATTTATGCAGTGTACAAAGGTGAAAAACTGATCGTTATAGGTACAGAAAAAGAAATCTGTAGAAAATTGCATTGGACTAGGAGCACTTTCAAGTGGGAGGCTTACCCGAGCATTATGGCTAAACATGGTGCTATGAAAAATAGACTTTGTTTGGTAAAACTCGAAAATGATCCGATTGGAGAAGTTGAGGAATTGTTGATCCATGAAACGGGTAAAGGAGTTAGATATTATGCTTGTTCGGATTGCACATTTAAGAAGATTTCTAAAAACGGAAGTGTCCATATTTCAAAACCCTGGAAGCGTCATGGAGTGTATGAAACTAAGATTTGTTGTAAGCCGATGAATGCATCCAGGCTCTTGGCAAAAGCATTCGTTAAATACGATCTTCAGGATGATGAAGTGGTTATTGTGGATGGAGAATTAAAATTAGAAAATATGAAAATTGTTAAAAAGAAAGAATTCGCTGCAAAAGTAGCACCAAGAGCGTCTGCCCATAGAACTAAAACGATTGGATATTTTAAAGATGGCCAACTTGTGAAAACATATCCTAGTTCCAGGAAGGCTGCAGCTGATTTATATTGCAGTTATCAGACAATTTTAGATATCTGCAATCACAAATACAAAAGAGAACCATTGGTTGATGTGAGATACATTTGAGAAAGGAACAAATGCAATGAATGCAGATGATAAATATTGGAAATATAACGAGGCGGAAGATGTGTATGAATTGTATTACGTTGAATATTATGAGCCTGAACTAATTGTAACAATCGAAAAGAATTTTGGTGGTGATTATGTTTATGGTTTTCATGATAAATTCGATGCTGATTGTGGATATTTAAATGCTACAACAATCGAAGATGCAAAAGAAGAAGTTGAGGAAATCATAGTATGCAATCTAGAAGATAAAATTGAACGTTTACGCAATTATTTTGAGCATCTAAAAGAAGTTTTAAAAGATTTTGAAGGAGATGAAAACAATGAATGAAACGGATTTACGCATGATTGAAACCATGCTAAAGAAACAAGATGAGTTGAATTCGGCCATCATGAAAGAGTTTGGTTTGACTACGATTTCAAAGGAACAGATTGACTTAGCAACACTCGATGAGATTGGTGAATTCACTCATGAACTCAAAGGCGACTGGTGCTGGTGGAAGAAAAGCCAGGAACCAGTCAATAGAAATAAAGCCCTGGAGGAGTTGGCAGATGTCTTCCACTTTGTCCTAATTTACGAATTACTTTATGGAAAAAGGGAATACTTTTCAGATTCCGAGTACAATTTAGAAAATCCTCGCAGCTATATGCCTATGGTACAAATGGATATCGGCCTTGGAATAGCAACTGCATTGACACGTATTGTTAATCTTGTAGATGGCCGATTGATGTATCTATTGGCACTGAGCGAACACTTAGGATTCTGCCTGGAAGAAATCTATGCAGCTTATTGAGAAAGAATGTGATCAACATGGAAAGGTTAAAGAATGGGTACTAGGTATGTGGATTAGAAATCAGAGAAGGAACGCTTTAGTAAATATTAATTATATGCGTGTCATTAATGACGGCAATTACTGTTTGATATGTGGTGCAACAACTGATGGATATGATTGCGAATTAGGTGTTTATTCGACAGAAGAAAAAGCATTGGATGTGTTAGATGAAATTAAAGATGCCATTGAAGATACGTTTTATTACAATATTGAAAATTTGGGTTGTGGTAGTTACGCATTGAAAAAAGGATGTGAAATTTATGAAATGCCACAGAATGAGGAGAGGTAAAATGTTGAACACAAATATTAATCAAAAGTTAGAATTTCGTTCGGTTAGCGGTTTGATGT
>OLRT01001625.1_pt1 | contig 15332 bp, 10 predicted proteins | sample 1672021 | NCBI WGS metagenome assembly OLRT01 (sample SAMEA3136637, study PRJEB25190) | human gut metagenome | reverse complement strand
AATATTAATTTGGTTAAAATGAACAACTTAAAATGTTTTTCAAACACGCTCTAGAAGATCGATTAGAAATTATAGATGAATATGTAAGAAAGAAATACCTTACACGTCTTTCTGACATGCAGATTATGCCCTTGGGAGAAATCACTCCATTGGAAGAAGACTTAATCAATAATGTCAGGCTGTATCGAATTACAGAGATGGTCTATCAGAAAGACGAATCTGTGATGGACAAGTTCACTACAGTGTTTAATACACTGTCCACTTATAATGCATCTGTGTTTTTTTTGATTGATTCGGATGGAAAGCAGGCAAATTACTATCTTGGAGTAAGAAACAATGAAGCAAATGATTCTCCGAGAAAAAGATCAACAGTAACACTGGGGGATACTTTGAGACAGACGTTGATAGGTCATTTCCCAGGGGTAAAGATTGAAAATGAAGATCGAAAGAAAATTGCGGAACTTTCGGAAAAAATAAAGTCCTTAAACAATGTTGCATCTGTTAGCGTAGTAGGAAGTAGCAGACGAGATAAGGACCAGCCACAAAATGAATTTGCACAGGGCATGGAAAAACTATGTTTGGCAATGAGCGGACGTCCATATACAGCTGTAATCATTGCTGATAACAAGAACGCCTGGGATGTGCAGCAAATGAGAAAACAGTATCAGTCGTTGTACACTGCTTTATCTCCATTACAGAAAGTGCAGTTTTCTGATTCCACCAGTAAAACGGAGTCGAGAAGTCAATCGTTTTCTGAGATGGATGGAAAGCAGAAGACGGGTATGATTACAAATGCAGTTATTTCTATCGCGGGAACAGCAGCAGGTGTTGCTTTAGGTGCACAGGTAGGCGGTCAGATGGCAGGAACAGCTGCGATGTTGGGCGGCCAGATAGGTGGTCAGGCAGGAGGACAGATTAGCAGTTTTATTTCGTCCCTTGCTCCGGCAAAACAGATCAGTAAATCAACAACAACCGGCGTTACAACGATAGAGGAAAATAAGGCTGTAACAGATATGTTGGTTATGTTGGATGAAGCTTTGAAAAAGATGAACGAGTATGATAGCTATGGATTGTGGAATGTTGCAGGATATTTCTTATCTGACGATATGTCTGCTTCTGAAATTGCAGCCAGTAATTATCGTTCTCTGATGAATGGTGACAATTATGGAAGAGAAGTATCTGCGATCAATTCGTGGAGAAGTAAGGATCAGGGTATAGTTGGAGAATATAGAGACCTTACAACTTACTTATCTAGATTTGTTCATCCGATGTTTAATTATGGCGGTAATCTTATCGTTACTCCATCTATAAATATAAGCGGTAAAGAGTTAGGACTTCATTTGGGACTGCCACGTTCAACGGTTCCAGGGCTGCCTGTAATTGAGCATGCAGAGTTTGGTAAGGAAGTAAATACTTATCAGTTGTTTGAAAAAGAAACAAGTAATCGTCCGGAGGATAGAATTACATTAGGACGAGTATTTGATATGGGCTTAATAACAGATAAAATCGTAGAACTGAACAATAAGAGTCTCAATATGCATACTTTTATTACAGGTTCTACAGGATCAGGAAAAAGTAATACGGTGTATCAAATACTGATGGAATTAAGACAGGACCGAGTGCCATTTCTTGTAATTGAGCCGGCCAAGGGAGAGTATAAGGATGTGTTTGGTCATTTGCCTGATGTAAATGTGTTTTCTACTAATCCGGGAATTGCGCAGTTGATTAATATCAATCCGTTCAAATTTCCACGCTCCATTCATGTGTTGGAGCACATTGATGGTTTAGTAGAAATCTTCAGTGTATGTTGGCCTATGTATGACGCAATGCCAGCGTTTTTCAAAGATGCGATTCTGAAATCCTACGAAGCCGTAGGATGGGATTTGGGATCATCAACCTTTGAAGGTGAAGATGTGGCATATCCTGACTTTGAAGTGCTTGCCGAGCAGTTAGATAAGTTGATTACAAATTCTGATTATGCGGCAGAAATTAAGTCAAACTACAGAGGAGCCTTGCTTACCAGAGTAAAATCTTTAGCAGTAGGATTGAATAAATACATTTTCACAGAAGAACAGACTCCTTATGAAAAACTGTTTGATGAAAACTGTATTTTAGATATCAGTAGAGTTAAATCATCAGAAACTAAGGCGCTTCTCATGGGATTGATGGTGTACATCCTCAATGAATATCGAGTGGATCGGAAAACAGAAAATAACAATGGTTTACGTCATGTAACTGTTTTGGAAGAAGCACATAACTTATTGCAGAATACATCAGGCGGAGAATCTGAGTTAATCGGAAAATCTGTTGAGATGATTACGAATACAATTGCTGAAATCCGTACATATGGTGAGGGATTCGTTATTGTTGATCAGTCACCGTCTTCTGTTGATATTGTGGCTATTAAGAATACGAATACAAAGATTGTCCTCAGAACACCGGAAGCCAATGATCGTGAGGCGGTTGGTAAATCTATGGGACTTTCAACTGCACAGGTAAATGAAATAGCGAAATTACCAAGTGGCGTAGCAGTTGTTTATCAGAATAACTGGATCAGCCCAGTGCTTACATTGGTGGATAAGGCAAAAGTAAAAGAAGTAGCATATCAGTACGATAATCCTGTAGTAATAAAAACTGCAAGAGAAGCAAGAACAGAATTGCTTTGTATGCTGTTACAGCCTTGGATTAATAGGGGGCAATATCGAGGAAAAGCGTTAAGAAACGATTTGAAAGCTCTGGATCTTTCAAAGAGAATTAAAAATCGTATTTTAACATGTATTGATCAATACTTGTTCTTCCAGGGAAATATGATATGGAAAACAGAAGAGATTGCCTTTCTGCAGGAGTTGGTTAAAGAGTTGCTTGGTATCTCAGACGTTGAGTTTGAGAATATTGTTATTGCCGGAAATCCAGATGAACTCAGGACATCAATCAATCAAAAAACGGCAGGATTAAGCTATCAGGAAATAGAAGAAGTATGCTATGTTCTTACAATGGAAACAGAAAAGGATGGTGAATAGACATGGATGTGTTGGAACAAAATGCGTTTATGACAGAAGGTGTCAACATCAGTGAAAAACTTTCTGGCTTTCGTAAGAATTTTACAAGTGCAATAGCACCAGAAAATGGTAGTTATGGTATTATAAGAATAGATAAAGGGAACGGGTTAGAGGCATTTAGAGGAAAGACGCCATCAGGACATCCGTTTATGGAGTATTACCAAGACGGAAAGCTTACAATGAGAAGAGAAAGTCTTGGTAATCATCAATTGATGAAAACAAGTTATGATGATAAGGGTACTGCATATCTGAGAACAATAACTGAAGCAGGGAAGAGTGTAAATTATGAATTAACTCCAAATGCGACAATCACAAAAGGAAATTTTATGGCGACAACCGATTCCTATGGAAGAACAATTTCCGCAAAGATGACTGACATTACGTTGAAGGAAGGAGGATATCATCCTGTTGCTAAATTAAGAGACAGATTTTATTCAAAGGGTGATGAGGTTGGTCATGGTGTTCCTGATCAGTTTGGAGGGCCTGCAAGTAAAGAGAATACATTCGCACAGGCGATGGAGGTAAACCGAGGAACTGGTAGTAAAGTACGTCAGGTAGAAAAACTTGCAGCCCAACTGAAGAGGGAAGGTCATACTGTAGATTATGAGATAAGAGCAAATTACAGTGGGACAAAGAATAGTAGACCAACATCTTTTGAGCCGCATATCACAGTTGATGGAGAGGAGTATGCTTTACCAGAGAATTTGAAGAAAATATATAATACCGCTGAAGAAACTACTGTACAGAAAGCGGTATTAGAAGCCAAGGAAAGATTTGGTACTGCAAACGAAGTAGGATTAAAATCGGGAGCTATAGCGGCTGGTATTAGCTGTGCAATCTCAAGTGTAGATAATATTTCTGCTTGCATTAATGGTGAAATCTCTGGAGAAGAAGCTGCAGTAGAAATTGTAAAAGACACTGCAATTGCAGGTGGTGCTGCATATGGAACTGTATTTGTTAGCACAGCAGTAGCAGAAACAATGAAGGGATCTTCAAAGGTGTTATTGCAACGAGTTGGTAATAACTGTTTACCAGCTGCAGCAGTCGTGTTTGCAGTGGATTCGGCTGATGCTGTAATTGATTTTGCAACAGGTGAAATTGATGGTGGTGAACTGGCTTATGAACTTGGAGACAGTGCCGCTTCTGTTGCTGGAGGTTTTGCAGGAGGTGCTGCAGGAGCAAAGGTTGGTGCTGCAATAGGTACGGTAGTTGCTCCTGGAGTTGGAACTGCAGTTGGTGCAGCAGCAGGTGGTGTTGTTGGAGGAGTTGCAGGAACCGTTGTTGCTTCTGAAGCTTATGCGACAGCAGTCGAACTAGGAACTGAAGGAGCAGAGTGCCTGGCAGAAAAAGCAGAAACACTGGCAAAGGATACAGTTGAACTCGTGAAAGAAAACATTCCAGAGAAGGTTGATGAGGTTAAAGATGCATTCAATGATTTTGCAAAGAACTGCAATCTGCCTTTTAGTGTGTAGGCGATTGATATCTTTCTGGAAAACTGAATAAATACAGAAATAATACAGAGGCTCTGACTCATGAAGTCAGGGCCTCAAAGTGTTTATAGAGAAGATTTGTCTTTGGTGATTTCAGGTTTGTCTCGATCAAGAATGACATTTATATTGGCTTCAATATTAGACAGTTCCTTGTCGTGAGTACGGGCTTCGGAATAGGCTTCATACTGAGCATGCTTCTGCTGATAGAGGGCTGTTCGCTCAGCCTTAATATCTTTCAGAGATGGGAATTTCTTCTGTCCTGTAAGCTCCTGTAGCTCTCTTCTGGTAGCTTCGTAGAGCAAGATTTCAGCACTGTGATTTTCACGGAATTTCTTACGATTAGGTGAATTCAGAAACTGGTTGTAGACATCTTTGTTCTTGAGAAGAGTAAACCAGGTTTTGTACATTTTATCGATTTTATGAAGTTTTGTTTCCGTCTCTTTCAGTGCAGTATGGGTTTCTTTTACATGAGCTTTTGATGCGACTCGAAGAGCCTCTAATTCATCCGGAGAGATTCCATTTGAAATCAGATGATTTGTAGTAGCAGGCATTTTCTACGCAGTGATATCTTTACAGTTGCAATGGTCTATTATTTTTATTTTCGTCTGTTCCCTAATGAATCAAATAGCAAATGGGATTGAAGGATACTTTAACCAATATCGTTCTTTTATGATTATTTCGTAAACAGCTTTTTTCTCTTCTTCTGTTACAGTATCCTTACCAGAGTCAGCTTTTTTTGAGAGAAAGAAGGAGAACAGAGGTTTTTCTTTACTTAATTTTTTAAAGATTTCGCCAGATTTAAAGTTATCTAGATCAGACACAGAATAATAATAATGTATGCCATAAGGCAGTTTTCGTGATCTAAGACGATTAAATACATTGGTGGAAAGTATCTGCTCCTTATTGCCGTTACTGTTATAAGCAACAGAAATAAAAAGATTTTTGGTGAGTTTTACGGCATCTAAGAATTTTTCTGTTAAGCAGGAGCTAGGGCAGAATAAAAAGAAAGCACAGTCTTTTTCTTTTTTTATAAGAGGAAGCAGTTTCCATGCATTTTTTTCAATAAAAAGCATAAAGCAACGGGTTCCATTCTTTTTTGCATTGCTAATCTGTGCCTTATATTGTGCAGATTTTTTTTCATAATTAATTCCATCGATGGAAAGCATAAAAGCCCAGAGAGCGTCTGATTTGCTCTCTGGGGAGTTTGTTTGTGTTTTTTTTGAAGCGGTAAAAATACCATTATATCCAATATTCATTCCTAAAGTAACGAGATGATCTGTATTTACTTTTGGAAGAATATCATGGAAAAGCTTATAATATCCACTTTGTGTATCCTGAAGTTTTTCAGGTGTGATATGTAAAAGATACTTTTCCAAAGAGCCTTTTGGTTTATCTAAAAGCTGCTTTGTGAGAGTATCAATCGTCTCTGCAGGAGATTGTTTTAATGCTTTTACCTGTTTGCGAATATAGGATTCAACCAGTGTTTTGGATACAATGTTTGTATTTTTACTTGCCATAATATTACCTCATTTATTTTCCAAGTGCAGTTTTTTGAGTTACTGTACTGGTCTTGTCATAGCAGGCAAATGTATTCTCGATTAATGCTGCGTCTGGTTTTTTTGTGAAGAGACTGACAACAGGGACAATGATTAATCCGGTAAGCATTGCGAAAGCACCGCAGTTAATCGGGGATTGTAACAATGCTGGAAAATGAGAGCCTGCAACAAGATTCAGAACCATAATCATACATCCAAACACAAAAGATGTCCAGCAGGCAGCTTTTGTTGTCTTTTTCCAGTAAAGGGAGTAGAGGAATGGTGCAAGGAAAGAACCCGCAAGTGCACCCCAGGAGATTCCCATTAATTGTGCGATAAATGTGACAGCACTCTTGTACTGGATAACGGCGATAATCGCAGAAATTGCAATGAAAATAACAATAAGTACACGGATACATAATACCTGTTTTTTATCGCTCATATTCTTTACAACATTATCTTTGATCAGGTCAATGGTCAGCGTAGAACTTGAAGCAATGACCAGTGAAGATAAGGTAGACATTGAAGCAGATAAAACAAGGATAACAACCAATGCAATAAGTAATGGATGTAAATTTTCAAGCATAGTTGGAATAATGGAATCGTAACCGTTAGCAGCAATATCAATCTTATCAGAGAAAAGACGCCCAAAACCACCTAAGAAATAACACCCGCCAGAAACGACTAAAGCAAAAATTGTAGAAATAATCGTTCCCTTTTTAATGGAATCTTCATTATCAATTGCATAAAACTTCTGAACCATCTGAGGAAGACCCCAGGTACCAAGTGAAGTTAAAATAACAACAGAAAGGAGGCTGACTGGGTCAGGACCAAAGAAAGAACCGAAGACTCCTGGAGTGGAAGAAACCGTAGGATCACTCACATGGCCAAGACCATCTAAAGCAGCCATAAATCCACCCTTACTATGAAGTACTGCCACTATAATGGCAATAATACCTGCTAACATAATGATTCCCTGAATAAAATCATTGATTGCAGTTGCCATATAACCGCCGGCAATAACATAGATTGCAGTTAAAATTGCCATCAGGACAATACATACCGAATAATCAATATGAAATGCCATACCAAATAAACGGGAAAGACCGTTGTAGAGAGATGCGGTATATGGAATCAGGAAAATGAAAATGATAACAGATGCCGCAATCTTAAGAGATTTACTCTGAAAACGCTCACCGAAAAACTGCGGCATTGTTGCGGAGTCAAGATGCTGTGTCATGATTCGGGTACGTCGTCCGAGAATCACCCATGCAAGGAGGGAGCCTATAAGAGCATTACCGATACCGGCCCATGTAGCAGCAATTCCGAAACGCCAGCCGAACTGTCCGGCATAACCAACGAATACAACGGCAGAAAAATACGAAGTTCCATAAGCAAAAGCAGTAAGCCACGGCCCGACAGAACGTCCTCCGAGCACAAAGCCATTCACATCAGTTGCCTTCTGTCGGCAGACAAAACCGATAGTAATGAGAACAATAAAATAAGCAATCAAGATTAGTAGTTTCATACATTTTTCCTCTCTTTTCTTTGTAGTCGTTAAAGCATATCTGAAAAAAATCAGTAATCTGTATGCCTCACAGCCTGCATCAGTTTTTTAATGGAATACTTTGACGCTTTAACTGCATAAACTATAAAAACTTTAACACATAAAATCGAAAAAGTCAACAAGAGAATTTACTATTTAATTCATTAAGAACAGACGCCCGAGAAGAGATACGATATCCTATATTTGTGACTTTAGTCGCTGCGGTTTAAATGCTCGCTTTATGCGCTCGCATCTAAACCTTGCTCCGAGGCCACAAATATAGGATATCGTATCTCTTCTCGGGCTGTCTTTGGCTGGATTTTGTTTGAATTAAATAGTAGTTGTGGGGATTTGGGGGAGAGAGTAGAAATTTTCTGCTTGCTCTGAAATTATTGTGAACAGATGCTTTGCATTTAAATTAAAGTTATAAAAGTTGAAAAGGGAAATTGAAGCTTACTTCTTGCTCCAATATAATATAGCCAAGTCAAATCATCCCCTCTATTCCCAGTCATTCTCGAGTAAGCAGAAGACAGCAGCTTCTGTCCCCAAATCCCCTCTCCCTGTTTAATTCACTTTCTCCAGCCACAGCACAGAAGCCATTGCCCCCAATAAGGCATATTTGTGGTCTCGGAGCAAGTGTTGGATGCGAGCGCGTGGAGCGAACATTCAACGCGCCGCGACTAAAATCACAAATATGCCTTATTGGGAGCAATGGCTTCGTCTGTAGTTTGTCTAATGAATTAAATAGTAATTTTTATCATATTTTTGAGCTTTTTATCATAATATATTAGAGAAAAGAGATAATTGCGATAAAAACAAATTGTTTTTAGCAATATCGAATTATATAATAATACTGTAATATATTGTAATTTACAGGAGGATGTTGTATGTCAAACATTAATGTAGTAATCGCAGATGATAATGAGAGGATTCGTCAGAATTTACAGGAAATTGTTTCAAGGGAGTGTGATATGACGCTTGTTGGGAGTGCTTCTGATGGAATGGATGCCCTGTCCATGATTCGGACAAGCCACCCTGATGTTGTACTTTTGGATATTATCATGCCAAAAATGGACGGGCTTGGAGTCCTTGAAGAAGTAAAAAAAGATGAAAATCTCTTAAAAAAACCGGCATTTATTATTTTGACAGCAATGGGACAGGAAGAAGTTATGGAAGAGGCTTTGGGATTAGGGGCAAATTATGTATTACTCAAGCCTTTTGATTCGAATGCACTGGTTAAGAAAATCCGACAGATTAAAAATGGGAAAATAGCGGCAAATAGAAAAGATTTTATTACACTGAAAGAAAAAACAGAAGAGAAGGATGGGGATTACCGTCTGGAAATTATTGTGACAAATATCATTCACGAAATTGGTGTACCTGCTCACATTAAAGGGTATCAGTATTTAAGAGATTCCATTATTATGTCTGTAAACAATATGGATATTTTAAATTCCATTACAAAACAGCTGTATCCGACTATTGCAAAGATGCATGAGACAACTCCTTCTAGAGTGGAAAGAGCAATTCGGCATGCAATTGAAGTCGCATGGAATAGAGGAAAAATGGATACGATTAATGAGTTGTTTGGATATAGCATTCAGGCAGGAAAGGGGAAACCGACCAATTCGGAATTTATCGCTTTAATTGCAGATAAAATCCGTCTGGAGTATAAAGGAAAAATAAAATATCCTGAAGAAGCATAAAGAGGTTGAGAGGAGGAAAGAAAATGAAGATAACTATGAAAAATGAGAAGATTATAAAAGTGCTGGTGGCAGACAATTCAGAATTTGCAAAAAACAATCTGAGAGACTTTTTAGAGAGTAGTGAAGGAATACAGCTGATTAACGTGGTAGATAACGGAAAAGATGCGTATCATTTCATTATGGATGAAGCACCAGATATTGTTCTTATTGATGTTATTTTACCAGTTATGGATGGATTTACTGTCATTGAAAAAGTAAATGCAAATAAAAGTATAAAAAAGAAACCTTCTTTTATTATTATTTCTTCTATGGGAAATCAGTCAATGGTTGAATACGCCTGTAAATTAGGTGTACTTTATTACATGATGAAGCCGTATAATTTAGACAGTATGCTTCACCGGATTTTTCAGACAGCAAGCTCTCATATGGAAGCGGAACGGGATACTAAAAAGAAAGAGAGAAAGCATTTGATGAAAGGGTATGGAATTTCAGGCTATATGGAAAATACACTGGAAAATGATGTGACAGATATTATCAGAGAAATTGGCATTCCGGCACATATCAAAGGCTATCAATACATCAGAGAAGCCATTATGATGACAGTAAATGATATAAATTTACTGAATTATATTACAAAACTTCTGTATCCTACAATTGCCAAAAAATATAAAACAACTTCAAGCAGTGTGGAAAGGGCAATCCGTCATGCAATAGAAGTGGCATGGAATAAGGGGCAGATAGATGTACTTGAAGATATGTTTGGTTATACAATCAGTGCAGGAAAAGGAAAACCAACCAATTCGGAATTTATCGCACTCATTGCAGACAAGCTTCGCCTGGAATATCGAATGCAGGCTTAGTTACTATTTAATTCATTAAGCGAACTACAGACGAAGCCAGTGAACTTCATAAGCCATATTTGTGCTTTTAGTCGCGGCGCGTTGAATGTTCGCTCCACGCGCTCGCATCCAACACTTGCTCCGAGACCACAAATATGGCTTATGAAGTTCACTGGCTTCTGTGCCGTGCTGGAGAAGGTGAATTAAACAGGAGGAGGGGATTTGGGGAGAGAAGCTGATGTATTCTGCTTACTCGAGAATGACTGGGAATAGGGGATATGACTTAACCTGCCTATATGTAATAGTAAGATAAAAAAATATCTATCTGCGATATTCTGAGAGTAAGCAGAAAACTTCTACCCTCTTCCCCAAATCCCCACAACTGCTATTTAATTCAAACAAAATCTAGCCAAAGACAGCCCGAGAAGAGATAAGCTATCCTATATTTGTGGCCTCGGAGCTACGAGACTGTAGTAAAATGTTAGAAAAGGCCGACATTAAAATTATTGATTTTGACGACTTTGTGTTTTGTACAACTGAGTCAAAATCAATAACTTTTAATGTCGGCCTTTTCATAGAAGACGATTTCTCGTAGCGACTAAAGTCATAAATATAGGATAGCTTATCTCTTCTCGGGCGTCTGTCTCTTAATGAATTAAATAGTAAATTTCAAAATCTTGTGTTATAATTTTGGGTAGAAATAATAAACAAGTTGGAGGAAACTATGAAGAAGATACTATTTGCCAGTGCAGAATGTGCCCCTTTTGTAAAGACAGGAGGACTTGGAGCGGTTGTTGGCTCTCTTCCAAAGCAGTTAAATCATAAAAAATATGATGTACGAGTTGTTTTACCAGATTACCATTGTATTGATGCAAAATGGCGTGAACAGATGGAGACATTGGTAACATTTCCGATGTATTTAGGATGGAGAATGCAGACAGTTACTGTGAAGACATTAAAATATGAAGGAATCGTTTACTATTTTATTGAGAATAATTTTTATTTCTGCGGAGATTCTCCATATTATGATATGTGGGTGGATATTGAAAAGTTCAGCTACTTTTCTAAAGCAGTGTTAGAAATGCTGTCTTACTTAGAATTTGAGCCGGATATTATCCATTGTCATGATTGGCAGTCTTCTTTAGTGCCGGTATTTTTGAAAGCATTTTATTATGCAGATCCATTTTACCGCAATATTAAGACGGTGATGACAATACATAATCTGAAGTTCCAGGGAATTACAGAAATTGAGCGTTTAAAAGATATTACGGGTCTGCCAGATGCTATGTTTACTTATGATAAGTTAGAGTATAATAATTCTGCAAATCTTTTAAAAGGTGGTCTTGTATTTGCAGATAAGATTACGACAGTAAGTAAGACATATGCGGAAGAAATTAAACAGCCAGAATACGGAGAGGGATTAGACAGCGTGTTGCAGCATCGAAGTGCTGATTTATGTGGAATTGTAAATGGAATTGATTACGATATTTATAATCCTTCTACTGATGAATACATTCCTTGCCATTATGACGATAAAACCTTTGATAAGGGAAAGAAAAAGAATAAAGCATCTCTTCAGGCAAAAACAGGTCTTCCAAAGAAGAGAACAGCATTTACATTAGGAATCGTTTCAAGATTGACTGAGCAGAAAGGCTTTGCACTCTTTTCTTATATGATGGAACGTCTCATGAAGAAGCCGGTACAGCTTTACGTATTAGGTGATGGGGAAGAGGAATATCGAAATATGTTTCTTTCTTATCAGGAACAGTACCCGGATAAAGTATATGTGCAATTAGATTATACCGATGAAATGGCAAAATACATTTATGCTGGCTGCGATGCGATATTAATGCCATCACGCTTTGAACCATGTGGACTTTGTCAGCTTATGTCCCTTCGTTACGGAGCGGTTCCGATTATAAGAAAGACAGGAGGTCTTAAAGATACCGTAAGCATCTATAATCCAAAGAGCAAAACAGGAACCGGTTTTGGATTTACAGATTATAATGCGGAAGGCTTTTTAGATGCAATTCTTGCAGCCTTAGATGTCTATAAAAAGAATCCAGAAGAATGGAAAAACCTTACTGCAAAAGGAATGAGGAAAAACTATTCATGGAAAGCATCTTCCAGAAAATACGAAAAATTATATTCTGATTTGTAGTTTAGGAACATGGAATATACCAGAAGGATATGACTTTCCGGGAAGTTAATTTCTAAAGAACTGACATTCAAATTGTTGTATATACTTGGAATTTAGTTATATAAAGAGTTCTATTTCTTCTATTGACTTTCTCCTGCGATAGAACTTTCTTCTGGACATTTCCATTTGAATAGAAAGTGTGGACTTTTGGGGAGTCCCCATTCTCACCAACTGTGGATTTAGAGTAGTCAGAAAAAAGAAAAAATACCCTATCCCATCTGCTCTGTAGTCGCATCTGGGATAGGGTATTTTTTCTTTTTTCATCTACACCAAATCTACAGATCAGAAATTTCTTTGATACCGCTGATATCCGGATCAATGAGCATGGAGTAATTCGTATGATAAATGACGTATCCTGGTTTTGCCTGAGGCGGTTTCTTTAAGTTTCGTCGTTCGGTGTAATCGACCTCCACTTTTGGAGCATTTTTCCCTTTAGAGTAGTGAGCGGCAAGTCTTGCGGCCTCTTCGTAGGTACGGTCAGGAAGTTCATTTACGGTTCCGAGCTTTACGATGACGTGAGAACCTGCCATTTTCTTAGCATGAAACCACATATCTTTTCCGTTAGCGAATTTAAAAGATAATTCGTCGTTCTGGAAGTTGTTTTTTCCGACATACATATGGAATCCGTCAGAAGAAATATAGTGAAGCGGTTTACTTTTGCCCTGACGTTTTTTTTGATTTCTGCCATGGCGTTTCATGTAACCGCACTCGATTAATTCTTCTTTGATCATAGCAAGGTCATTTTCGTCGCGGGCGATTTCTAAAGCGTTACTTACAGATTCCAAATGTGATAGTTCGGCAAAGGTTTCTTTTGTAAGAGTGCTTAATGCTTCATAAGTACGTTTTAACTTTCCATAGCGGTCAAAATATTTTTTGGCATTTTCCATTGCATTTAAGTCGGGATCAAGTGGAATGGTGATTTCTTTGCCATCATAATAGTTTATACATTTTAATTCTTTTTGATGAGGGGCTGCTTCATAGCCGTAAGTGTGAAGAAGCTCTCCATATATTTTATATTTTTCTTTTTTGTCTGTATCTTTTAACTGTTTTAGCTGTAGGTCATATTTTTTCGCAGTACGTTCTAACGCATTTTGCACGATATGGCGTAAGTCAACGGACTTTTGGCGGATACGGGTCACGACTTCTTTTTGTGCGTAAAAGGTTTCTAATACTTCAGAGATGGAAGGATATTCTTCCGTAGTTAAATCACTGAACATGGAAAATGTAAACGCACCGAATTCCTTTGGAGCTTTTCCTTCGTAAATAATATTTGGAGAAAAAGCGTGTGTTTCTATCTGATTTTTCAGACGGACGAGTTCACCGTAAAGGGAACTTTGCTGCACTGGGGTAAGAGAAGCAACAGCAGAATCTCCATCGATGTCGGCACGGTAGCAGATTTCATTGGCAAGCACAGGACTGATACCGGAAATACTGCCATAGACTGCTTTTTGTACAGAAACTGGTTTGACAAGCAGTGTATTTTCCATCCATTCAACAGATAGATCATTAAGAGAAATCTTACCTTTTCCTGGAGGGGCGATATAAGTTCTTCCTGGTAGAACTTCTCTTACAGAACTTACCTGATTGGAAATATGTTTGATACTGTCGATAATCATGTTTTTTTCATCAATAAAAATAATATTACTGTGTTTTCCCATGATTTCGATAACCATTTTTTTACGGCAGGTATCACCAAGTTCATTTAAATGTTCGATTGTGATCTCAACGATTCGTTCCATACCAGGTTGTGTGATTTCGATAATTCTTCCGTTGCTAATGTATTTTCGAAGCAGCATACAGAAGTTTGGAGCAGTCATAGGATTTGTCTTTGTCTTTGTAGTAAAATAGATAAGCGGGAGACTGGCTCCGGCAGAAATCAATAATCGATATGTTTCTTTATTATTTTTTACAACAAGAAGCAGTTCATCCGCTTCCGGCTGATATATTTTGTAGATGCGTCCGCCGGTAAGCAGGCGATTCATGTCATATACAATATTGGCTATTACAACGCCATCAAAAGCCATAGTAAAATTCCTCCTGAAATATAAATTGCGGCAAAAATATCTGAAAAACAGTAGGATTTGCAGCCTTTTCATGATACCATAGATAAGAAGGGAATGTCAAAACGTCAGGCATACTTGCATGGAAAATGAGAATGTGATATGTTGGATAAAAGAACGAAAATATAGAAGGAGGAATATTATGGGAAAAGCAGAAAATGGAGAAATCAGAGAAGTTACAGCAAATATCTGGGAGGACAGAAAGCATCATTTATGGTTCCCGATTAGTTTTACAAAATATACAGTGGGGAATGGAAGATTATATGTAAATAGTGGATTTCTTTCTTCAAGAGAAGATGAGTGTCTGTTATATCGTATTACAGATATTACATTATACCGCAGTCTTCCACAGCGTATTTTTGGAACAGGAACGATTGAGCTTCACACAAAAGACCGTTCCACCCCAGTTATCCGTCTGGAGAATATTGCGAAGTCTGCGCAGGTAAAGAGATTGCTGAGTGATCTTATTGAGAAGGAAAGAGAAGATAAAAAGGTAGTCGGAAGAGATATGTATGGTGCTATAAGTCACATCGACCCGATGGAAGAGATACAAGACGATCATATGTAGAAATCCTTGAATTTACACACTTTGCAGAATATTATAATTTCAATACAGTTAATGAAAATCACAGAAAAAAAGAGATTGTGAACAAGATAACTGTTATTGTAGCGTTAGACCTCGGTACGAGGGACACAAAGAATCTTAAATATGAAAATGAATAGAGAGCTATCAGATAATTGATAGAATATAGGGATACTTGTAAAAAACAGGTATCTCTATTTTTTATATAATATATTCCATCAAGGAGTATTCTTTTTATTAAATTATAGGAGGAGACAAAATGAAAGTATATGTAGTAGCAAATTTAAAAGGTGGCGTTGGAAAAACCACCACAA
>OLRT01001621.1_pt1 | contig 15357 bp, 12 predicted proteins | sample 1672021 | NCBI WGS metagenome assembly OLRT01 (sample SAMEA3136637, study PRJEB25190) | human gut metagenome | reverse complement strand
CTGTGGTAGCAATATCGTGTGGGTTCAAGTCCCATCTTCTGCATTATTTTTTTACCTTAAAACAGCTCTGCGAGATTATTACTGATTTCCAGAGCTGTTTTTATCTTATTACTCCTTTTGCTTTTCTGTACATTCACAGTCCACTGACTTCTGAGTCAAGCGGATATTTCCAATCTGCTCCGCAGTTTAGTTAAAATTTTATTCTTCCTTATTTAATTGTTTGATCACCTGATTAATGTATGTAGAAAGCCCTGCTGTGAGAATTCCCTGGGTAAACGCAGTAAAAATTCCCATGACAGCGTCCTGCACACTCTTAAACTCCGAAGAAGCAAACACATAAACCGCACAGACCACCACACTGATTCCTCCCAGTATCAAAGGAATGTATTTATCCTTCACAGGCTGTGCCTCTTTCAAAAAGATCCCCATAAAATACAGCACCACAGCCACAATCAGCAGCTCCGGCTTCACATAATTTACAAGCTGTTCCAAAAGCCTATTTCCTCATATCCTACTTTTTATTCTATTATATGTCTCCGGCATGCTTTTTGTTTCTTATATATTTGCAAAAGATTTCCTGTCTTATAAAACAGACCGGATAGTCTGTGATGGCTATATCACCTCATTGACAGATTATTCGCCTGATGATGAGGGATGCCTTAGACTTCCGGTCTGTTCTTGTTATTCTTCTACCTTCTCTTCTTCCACCTGCTGCTTTTCTGCCTCCTCCACAGCTTCTTCCTGCTGTACACCCTCTGGCTCTGCAGCATCTCCTGTTTCCTCTGCAACTCCACTCTCCTGCTCCAGACTCCCATCGTCCTCAGCATCCTCCACAACCTCAGTCGGTTCCGGATTCGGACAAGGAGTACCACAATATGGACAGAAACTTACACTCATATCCACTTCTCTCTCACAGGAAGGACATATCTTCTGTCCCTTCAGATTCGCAGCATTATCCTTAAACTCCCTGATCTTCAGCAGATGCTGGTCAATCTCCTGACATAAAGAGCTGAGTTCACTGTCAATCCCATCCCCGGCCTCATGTCTTCTGTAAATAATATCCCCCATATCCACTTTGATCTTCTCAATGATCCGCTCCTCACCTGCAATCTTATTACGGATCTTCTGAGTCTCAATGGTCTGCTCTGCACGAGCTCCCAGTTCCCTGGTTGTTTTTGAAAAAGTCTTTACCAGTCCGTCAAAAAAATCTGTACTCATATGATTATCCCCTTTCTATAAGTGCCGGTTCCTGTCCACGAAGCAGGATCCTCGGTCCGCCGTTACCTTCTATATATTCTCTGGTGATCACAACCTTGCCAATGCTGTCATCCTTCGGAATCTCATACATGATATCCAGCATGTACTCCTCCAGGATTGCTCTTAATGCTCTGGCACCTGTATCCTTTTTCAGTGCCTTCGCAGCAATGGCATGAAGCGCGCCATCTTCGAATTCCAGTTTCACCTCATCCAGTGCCAGAAGCTTCTGATACTGTTTCAAAATCGCATTCTTCGGCTCCTGCAGGATCTTCACAAGCATGTCCTCAGTCAGTCCATCCAGGGTAAAGATAATAGGGAGACGTCCGATAAATTCCGGGATCATACCGAAATTACGGATATCCTCCACGGTTACTTTCTCCAGGAGATGGGGATCATTGTCATACTTGTCCTTCAGGTCTGCATAGAAACCGATAGAAGCCTGTTTATTCAGTCTCTCCTTAATGATATTCTCCAGATCCGGGAAAGCACCTCCGCAGATAAACAGAATATTCTTCGTATTCACTGTAGTAAGAGGCACCATGGCGTTCTTGCTGTTCGCACCTACCGGAACCTCCACTTCACTGCCTTCAAGAAGCTTCAGCATTCCCTGCTGTACAGCCTCACCGCTGACATCTCTCTGATTGGTGTTCTTTTTCTTCGCAATCTTATCAATCTCATCGATGAAAATAATACCATGTTCCGCCCGCTCCACATCATTATCCGCTGCTGCCAGAAGCTTGGACACAACACTCTCGATATCATCGCCGATATAACCGGCTTCTGTCAGTGATGTGGCATCTGCAATGGCAAGCGGCACATCCAGAAGCTTCGCAAGGGTTTTCACCAGATAAGTTTTACCGCATCCTGTAGGTCCGATCATCAACATATTGGATTTCTCAATCTCAATCTCATCCATGGTATCTGTAGCAACTCGTTTATAATGGTTATAAACAGCAACAGACATAACTTTCTTCGCCTTCTCCTGGCCGATCACATACTGGTCAAGAGTCTCTTTGATCTTATGAGGTGCCGGAATATTTTTCAGATCCAGAACCGGCTTCTCTTCTTTCTTTTTCTTCTTCGCTTTCTTCGGCTGCTGCATAGGATTCTGGAAACTACTCAGATCGATCATGCTTACATTGGGCATGTTCAGCAGATCAGAATAATTGAATTTCCCTTCATTAAACTGCTGATTCATGGAATTAAAACTCTTCTGCATACAGTCTGTACAGATATGTATGTTATTCGGAAGCTCGATCATAGGGCCTGCCTTGCTCTCCGGTCTGCGGCAGAGGAAACAGAATTTCTCAGCTTTATCTTCCTTCTCCTCTGTATCTGTATCCTTTTCTATTATTTCATCATCATTATAAATTCCGCTCATAATGACTCCTTTCTGTCTCAATACTTACCTCCCATATGATATATACGGGATGCCTTTCTATGAATTATACCATACTCTGTGTCTATCACAAAATGAAAGTTTTATTAATTTCGAAAAGAGACACTGCAGTTTTCGCAATGTCTCTTCTCTCTATCATTCATTCTTATTCTGTTTCTAATTATTATCCGGTCTGGTGCCAAGAGTAACTTCCACTGTGCTCTCTTTATATTCACCGTTATCCGCCCTGGCAACCACTGCTTCAATAGTCTCCCCGGATTTATAATACTGGAGCTTATCCAGCAGATCATCTCCGTCACTGACTTTCTGACCGTCGAATTTCACGATGATATCACCCTTACAGATTCCTCCATTCTCTGCAGGGGAATCCTGATCTACGCCCCTGACGAAGGCTCCTGACGGGATGTTATACATCTGAATAGCTTCTGTCGTCAGATTAGAAAGTACAACTCCCAGATATCCTTTCTCGCTGGTATCTACTTTCTCCCTAGTCTCACGGTTCATCAGATCCTCCAGGATCGGTTTCGCCTTGGAGATGGGGATCGCATAGCCCATACCTTCTACTGAGCTGTCCGCATATTTGGCTGAATTAATGCCGATCAGCTCACCCTTCATATTCAGGAGTGCACCGCCGCTGTTTCCAGGATTGATCGCTGCATCTGTCTGGATCAGTCCTGTACTGTTCATTCCATCCTCTGTGGAAATGGTTCTGTTCAGCGCACTGACCCATCCAGAAGTAACAGACTGTCCGTACCCAAGTGCATTACCAATGGCAACCACCTGCTGTCCTACTACCAGGTCATCTGAACTTCCGATCTGTGCGATCTTAATCTGGTTCAGGGTATCCTCCGGGATATCAGACTTCTGGACTGCCACAACAGCCAGGTCATTGTCTGCATCTGTGCCCTTGATCTTCGCACTTACTGCATCCTCCAGATTTAAATCCCCGCTGTCTCCTGCATTGACCGTCTCTGTCTCTGCGTTGGCCACGTCATCTCCGATAAAACAAACACTTAAAGTAGTCGCACCTTCCACAACATGATTATTGGTAGCAATCAGCAGCTCATCATCATTATCACCTACAATGATACCGGAACCGCTGGCAGCACTCTTATACTGTCTGGATCCATATCCGAAAAAGCTTGGGATCTCCTGGACGCTTACAGTGGTTATCGCTACTACAGACGGCATGGAAGCCTGCGCTACAGCTACCACCGTTCCATTCCCGGAGGCAGTATCAGCCGCAGTCTGGTCAGATTCGCTCTCCTGGGATGACGCCTCCTGCAAAAATACACTCTCTGTAGTTCCAATCTGTGTAGTTCCTGTTTTCGTCTTCAAATATTTATCCGCTGTGAAATTCAGCGCCTGAAATACGACAGATGCCACCAGACCGAAAATAACAGCCAGCGCTACCGTCGTTCCCACTTTCTTCTGAAAAGAATTCTGGTTCTTTTTATGCTCGGAGGGACCGGGTGTGATCAATGTTTCTTTATGTTCCTCATGGAACTGATAATGTTCATATCTGGGCGGCTGGTGTCCGGAATCATCCTGGCCTCCGTCCCAGTTTCTCTCATCATTCATGTAATCGGCTCCCTTCTGTTCTTTATCTGAATTATGGCTTCAGTATAGCAATTAATTGTGTTCAAAATGTGACAACTATCGTAAAATGCCGTGAAGGAACCGTGCGTATTCCAGAGTTTATTTCTGCTTCCAGTACCACGGACTCATGGTGCATGCCATTACCAGCCTGTGTGGAAGTTTCCAGTATCTTTTGCCCAGGAAATAGCCCGCATATTTGGCGCCGCTCTGGATCACAAGCTGAGGGATCAGCCAGATATGGCCGGTCTTTACCAGATAGGCCAGACTCTTTTTCACCAGACGGATTCCTTCTCCTTCAGATGGTACATTGGCAAAGATCTCCGGATGCTCTGCCTGAGAGACACCCAGGTCAAAATTTCTGTGAAACTGCTGCAACGCAGAATAATTGTGGGAATGGTATACCTTCGCATCTGCTGCATAGGCAATGGCATATCCCTTTTTGACCAGATTTCCGGCATAGATCATGTCTTCATTAAAAATCGCATGATCCACAAATCCCCCCAGTTTCTCATACACTTCCCTGTCATAGGCCGCACACACATTGGAACAGAAGTATGTCTTGATCCCACAGGAAGGAATATCCGCAGCAGTCCGTATATGGGATTCTGACGGATAATTGAAACTGCGGGTATAGCATTCCAGAAAGCGGCAGTCTTCTTTCGGAAGCTGTCTGGCATAGGCTGCGCCTGTCTTTTCCTCTTCTAGCGGCCGGATCAGATTTCCGATCAGTTTCTTATCTGCAGGAAGTGCATCCTGAGTCATGAATACCAGAATATCTGCATCAGAAAGTACTGCACCGGCCTTCCTGGTTCCGCCATGGTCGAAATCCTTCTGTTCCAGATGGTGGACTTCCAGGATCGGACACTTCTCCCACTCCTCATTCCAGTTCTCCCTGCCTGTATTCATAACCAGGATCTTCTCCGGTCTGTGCTCCTGTTTCTCCAGCCTGCGCAGAAGCTCTCCGAATTCTTTTCCCGGACGGTACACAGGAATGATCACATCTACTGTTTTTTTCTCCATGATTAATCCTCCATACGTTTCATAAATATTGTGAAAGGACCATCCTTTCTGATGGATGGTCCTTCTTATTGTCTGTTATATCTGCTATGCTTTATTCTTCTGATTCAGTCATTCCGGAATCTGTGTCTCCATCTGAGAAATCACTTTCTCCGGTATTATCATCATAACTGTAGTCGTCACCGCCGCCGTTATCATCACCACCTGTAGTATCATCTCCGCCGGTAGTGTCACCACCGGTAGTATCATCATAACCATTGTCATCGTTGCTATAGTCACCACCGGTAGTATCATCATAACCACCGCCGTCATTATCATAATCGTAATCACTGCCGCTGTTATCGTAGTCATAATCATAATCACTGCCAGAATTATCATAACTGTAATCTGTATCATCTGTGGATGTGTCAGCTGACCATACAAATGTATCAGTCGTGTTGGTGGTATCATCAGACTGTGTCTTCGCTGCATCGTCCAGAGAACTCTCGCCACCTACAATCTCAATAATCTTCGCGCTGCGGGCTTTTACCTCTGAGGACGGGGTATAATTCTCATCATTGTATAAGAACTTATGAAGTTCGATAACTGTACTCTCCAGATCTGTAGGAACGATAATGCTTCCCTTGATATTGGCGAATTTGAACTTGGACGGAAAACCGGTGCTGTCTGTAAATTTATATCCGATCAGTGTAGGCAGAAGGCCCAGGATATCCTGTTTGGAAAGGGAAGTCTGTACCATCGGGAATACATCATCCATGATCTTGAAGATGGAAGAAAGGCCTGCTGTCTTTGCCTTATCAAAGAGCATTCCCAGTACTCGTCTCTGACGTTCTGTACGTCCCATATCCAGACTTGCTGTATAACGGATACGGCAGTAGGATGTTACCTGTACACCGTTCAGATGGTAAGTACCAACTGTTGCCTCCTGATCTTCCGGAGCCGGATCTGGTTTCTCGATCGGTGTGTAGCTCTTTCCAGTCAGTTCTGAAGTCTCTACACAATAGTTGTTCATATGCTCGATTTCTGCATAGGATAACGGAATCTCCAGGCCGCCCAGGTCATCTACCACTTCTACCAGTGCTGAGAAATCCGCTGTGGCATAATCGGAAATATCCAGGTCCAGGTTCGTATTCAGCATGGTGATCGCCTGTTCCGGTCCGCCGTATGCGTAGCCAGCATTTGCCTTGGTATACGTATCATTTCCTATATTCAGCAGTGTATCTCTGTAGACAGAAGCCATTTTTACTTCTTTCGTGTCATTGTTTACACTGACTATGATCATGGTATCGCTGTTCTGTGCTGAAAATTTAGAACCTTCTCCACGACTGTCAATACCGAAAAGTACATAGGTCTTGTAGCCTGTCATTTTCGGAGCTTCCTGATTTACAACGATTTCTTCTTTCTTCAGTTCCGGCTGTTTGATCTTATCCAGTCGTGATGAGATCTGTCCATATACGTACAGACCGCCGATAAAAAGCAACAGCACGATGATTTCCAGTACAAACAGTACTTTTCTCTTTTTTCCTGGTCTAGCCATACTTTTCCCCTTATCTTAATATGCGTTTTTGTTTATAAAGCCCTTGAAAAATGTGAGGAATATGATCTTCACATCAAATCCAATGCTCCAGTTCTCTATATAATACAGGTCACACTCGATACGCTTTCTGATGGATGTGTCTCCGCGGTAGCCATTTACCTGCGCCCATCCGGTCAGTCCCGGACGTACCTGGTGCTTCACCATGTATCTTGGAATTTCTTCCCGGAATTTCTCCACGAAAAACGGGCGTTCCGGTCTGGGTCCCACAAGGCTCATATCGCCTTTCAGTATATTGAACAGCTGTGGAAGTTCGTCTATGCTGGTATGCCGCATAAATTTACCGATCCCGGTCACCCTGGGATCATTTTTCACTGTCCATGCCTTCTTCTCTTCGGATTCCGGCTGTATTTCCATGGAACGGAACTTATACATGCGGAAAGTCCGGTTATGAAGTCCTACCCTCTCCTGCTTATAGATCAGCGGTCCCGGCGATGTCAGCTTGATCAGCAGGCACATCAGCAGCATCAGTGGAGATGTTACAATAATGCCACATATGGAGCCCACGATATCCATGGCACGCTTTATCATTGCATTAAATGTATTATTCAGAGGTACATACCGGATATTGATGACCGGAAGCCCCAGAATATCCTCTGTATAAGGCTTGGTGGGAATGATCTTATTATAATCCGGAATAAATTTCGTGTGTACTCCCGATTTCTCACAGAGTGCCACGATCTCTTCCAGACGATAGTATTCACTCAGACCAAGTGTGATCGCAATCTCATCCAGTTTGTTCTCCGGAAGGATCACATTCAGATTGGCGATCCTGCCAAGTACCTTGATCCCTTTGTACATGGTTCCTGCCGGAACATTGTCATCCAGTATCCCGCGGATCACGTATCCCCACTGGGGATTCGCCAGCACGCGGTCAATATATTCCTCTGCAGCACGGCTGTAACCTACACAGATCAGCTGTCTCTGGTTCATCCCCTTCTCCCGCATATCCTTGAGAAGGCCAAAGATCAGCATCCGTGCCCCCCATTGGAGCGCGATATTGATCACATAGAACATAATATAGGTAGAACGGGAATAATCTCCTTCATTCACCATATAGAATGTAAACATGAGAATGAGGAGCCCCAGCGAATTGGCCTTCACAATGTTAGCCAAAACAAGCCGGCGTCCCTGCATCCGCATAGGAGTATACAGCGTAAATGCCTGATACAGCAGCAGATATACCGGTACGATAAATACCAGCATCAGCATATACTGCCTGAAACTTCTGGTCCTTACGGCAGTAGCTGCCATAGGACCCACGAAACGTATCATCCATGCGAGGAAATAAGATAACACAAGTACAATTCCATCGACAACCATATGGAGACGACTGAAATTCTTTTCATTGTCCTTTAGCAATCTTTTGTCACCTCATTTTTTTCATTGCCTTTATATTATAATAGTTGGATTTTAAAAGCAATAAAATTTTTTCCCGAAATTTATAAAATTTGTTTGAAATTCTCTGTTTTATCCCTTAAGGCGTCTGAACATATTTGCCCAGAGTTCTAACTGTATTCTCAAATAATGAGGAAGATTCTTAAAGTGAAATACAACTTTTCTGTCCCGTCTGCTGATCTGGAAGCCGTTTTTGATCCCTGCAATATACTCTCTTCCGAATCCTTTCAGGGTAAAAAACAGGATCTTGATCCCGAATCCCACAATCAGGAAGGGAAGGTTCAGGATGATCTGCACAAGAGGCATGTTCTTATAGATCAGGTAAATATTGTTTCTGGATGAGTAGCGAATCTTAAACTGATTGTATCTGGAACCGCTGGTGCCGCTTCCCACATGATAGACCATGGCTTTCGGTGCATACCAGTTCTCATATCCATTGATCCGGGCTCTGTAACCTACATCCATATCCTCCAGATAAGCGAAATGTTCCTCGTCAAAATAACCGATCTTGTCGAAGATCTTACGTCTGTATATGGCAGCACCTGCACAGGATGCAAAAATCTTCTCCTCTTTCTCATAGGTCCGGATATCTTTGCCCTTGCCTCTGGCGTAAGCCCATCCCAGTGCACAGTAATAATTTCCCGCATCATCCAGTTTGTCCCTGTCATGGAACTGGATCATTCTGGCTGCACAGGAAAACGCATTTGTGTGCTGGCTGATGGCCGCTGTCATCTCTTCTATAAAATTGTCTGTAACTTCTATGTCATTGTTCAATAACAGAACATAGGGTGAACGGGAGGCCTTTATCCCCTCATTGACTGCTCTGCAGAAACCGAAGTTCTCCGGCAGTTCGATCAGATGTACCCATGGATAGGACGCAGCTACAAACGCACAGCTACCGTCCCTGGAACCATTGTCCACCAGGATCACCTCGAAGTCCTTTACAGTCTGGCATTCCAGGCCGGAAAGAACTCCGTCCAGATATGCCATCCCGTTGAAATTAGGAATTATCACTGATACTTCAGGCATGGTCTCCTCCTGCTGTCTTTTTCTCTTTCGTCTCCATTCCCGGAAGAGGCTTCAGGGAATAGTTCCACTTGGTAAGGGAAAGATTTTTGTTATAATATGGATCCCCGTTCTTCAGGATGTTCAGCCAGTGGCAGCGCATATATTCGATCTCCGTCTGGAAACGGCGCACCTTCTCTTTGCTGTCCTCTGCCCCTCTTGTCTTGGATTCCATATGGTAAAGCTTCGCATAGGGATCATAAACGATCAGATAGCCTGCTTTCCGTACTTTCAGACAGAGATCCACGTCATTAAATGCCACTGCAAGCTCCTGGGTAAATCCCCCAGCCCTGTCAAAGGCTTCTTTCTTCATCATCATACAGGCTGCTGTTACAGCACTCATATCCTGAAGAAGGGATGCCTTGTGGAGATAACCGGTGCGCTCTGCAGGCATATCTACAAACATATGCCCTGCGATACCGCCCATTCCCACTACACAACCGGCATGTTGGATGGTATTGTCCGGATAGATCAGCTTCACGCCTACAGCTCCTACTTCCGGGCGCTGGCACACGCCAAGCATCTCATCCATCCACTCCGGTGTGATCACCTTGATATCATTGTTCAGAAACAGCAGGTATTCTCCTTGCGCATGGGCTGCTCCGAAATTGTTGATGGCAGAATAATTGAATTCTTTTTTCCAGCGGAGAAGGTGGATCTGCGGATCCTTCGCCAGCTCTTTATAATACTGGAAAATCTCATCTGTTGTGCTGTTATTCTCTACGATGATGATCTCAAAATTCTTATAGTTCGTATGTTTTTTCAAAGATTCCAGGCAGGTTTCCAAAGTCTCTTTCTCATCTTTATTGGGGATGATCACAGAAACAAGGGGCTGACCCTGCACCGGATACTGCACACGATAAAAGCCAAGATCCTGGGTATGGCTCACAGTTCCCGGTGTCTTCGTACGCTCCAGATGTGCTTCGATGGCTCTTTTCCCTGCTTCGAAGGCGTACATCTTGCTTGCCGGGTTATCTGCCGTGGATGCCTTATGTGTTCTCCAGTGATAGAGGATCTCCGGTACATGCACCACTTCTCTGGCTTCTTCTGTACAGCGGAAAATAAAATCATAATCCTGGGCTCCGTCGAATTCTTTTCTGAATCCGCCCACCTGCTCCACTACTGATCTGCGCGCCACGAAGAAATGGCAGATATAATTGTTGGAGCGGAGAAGATCCAGATTAAAGTCCGGTTTCAGATGAGGCTGGAAATGCTCGTCCAGCTCTGTGGTAACTTTATCCTCGTCTGTGTAGACAGCGTCCGCCTCAGGATGATCCTGCAGGATATTCACGATCTCATACAATGCATTGGGTGCCAGAAGGTCATCATGATCCAGAAGTCCCAGGAATTCCCCTTTCGCCATGTCAAATGCTCTGTTGGTGTTCTCCGCGATCCCCAGATTCTCTTTCAGATTGCAGAAACGCACTCTGGGATCTCTGGCTGCATAATCTGCGAGGACGCGCTGCATTTCTTCATTATCCGGGCTTGCATTGGCAATGCAGAGCTCCCAGTTGGAATAAGTCTGTTCCATCAGACTGTCTATCATCTGTTTCAGAAACTCTGTAGGGGTCTGATAAGCAGGAACTGCCACACTGATCTGGGGTGCATAGGCAAACTGATGTGTCCGTTGTTTCTCCAGTGTTTTCTCATCCGGTACATAGGCGTCATACCATGGGCCATAGGGTATCTCTTCCGGCTCGAAGCGCTCATGAAGCCGGATCCAGAATTCCTTCGGTCCGTAATGTTTCAGATATCGGAATCCTTTCTGGATCGTATAGGGAGAAAGCTTCTTTAACACTCTGGTCCACTGGATGTTTCTCCCTGATGATTGCTGTTTACTCATATTGTAACCTCGAATTTCCATGTAAAGATATTTTATTTTAACATTGTATGATATTTTTTGCAAGAAAGCTGTAATATATGATATAATGTTAAAGCTGATGCCTGGACAAAAAAAACTGCAATTATCCGGCATCTGCATACATGATACATATATATGATAATATTTATCGTCAGCAGAGATCTTAACATCGGCTGACTGAAAACAGGAGTATTTAATACCATGAAAAAAATGAAACGATTCAGCGCGGCTCTTCTGGCGCTGGGACTTGGTACTGCCACTTTATTCACCCAGCTCCCGGTCCGTGCAACTGAAAAAACAGCAGATACAGCTGCCGACACAGCAGTACAGACAGCAGATCCTTCTATCGTAACTACCAACGGGATCCAGGGATGGCCTCAGGCTTCGGACATTTCTTCCACTGCTGCCATTGTAATGGAAACCTCCACCAATACAGTTCTCTATTCCAAGAACGCAGACCAAGCCTTATATCCTGCCAGTGCAGTAAAGGTTATGACCTGTCTGATGGCTCTGGAGAATTCCAGTCTGGATGACCAGGTCACCATGACCGCTACCGGCGTATCCGGCGTAACAGACGGAGGAGCCAATATCTCCGCACAGCTGGACGAAGTATTCACCATGGAACAGTGTCTCTACGCCATTATGGTCGCATCCGCCAATGATATTGCCCTGCAGGTAGCCGAGCATATCAGCGGTTCTGTAGAGGATTTCGTAGCAGCCATGAATACGCGTGCCCAGGAGCTTGGGTGTACCAATACAGTCTTTACCAATCCTACCGGTCTTCCGGATGAGAATCAGCATACTACCGCACACGATATGGCACTGATCATGGAAGCAGCCATGGCCAACGATACTTTCCGTACCATTGCCCAAACCACTTCCTATACCATCCCTGCCACCAATGTTTCCGGCGGTGACCGTGTACTGACCAATAATTTCACCATGATTAACAGTTCAAGTGACAGCTACTATGAGCCATGTATCGGAGGAAAAGAAGGCTACACAGAAGCATCCGGAAGTACTCTGGTATGTGAAGCTTCCAAGAACAACATGAAGCTGGTATGTGTCGTCTTAAACGGTGCATCCGGCGTGACAGATGACGAGGCTATTGCACTTCTGAATTACGGATTTGATAATTTCACTCCTCTGACACTTCCGGATGATGACTTCAACCGTCTTTCCGGCGGTACAGTGATCGTTCCTGCCGGAACCGGAGCAGATGCCCTTACCACAGAGGACAGTTCTTCAGATGGCCAGATCACCAGGCAGTATTATTTCGGAGGTACACCGGTAGGTACTGCAATCCTGGAGAATGTAGAGCAGCAGACAGATGACGCTGCAGCAACAGGCCAGAAGAATATGGAAGCAGCCCAGAACTTCTCCGTTTCCCACACAACTGCACCGTACTATATCATCGGAGCTATAGGCGCAGCATTCCTGCTGTTCTTCCTGTTTCTGATGATCCGGGTGATAAAATCATAAGTAACACAGGAAAAAATCCTGCTTGCAGGTTTATCCACCTGTGGCAGATTGCTTCAGCAGCATAATTTTTCTAACATAAAAACAGCCTGAAATACAGGGAGCATCTCTGAACTCGTCCCCTGCATTCCGGGCTGTTTTTATATTCCATTCTCTATAAATTTCTCTCTCAGCTTACCGCTGCCTTTCTCTTTCTTCTGCGTCCATATCCAAGCATGCCGAAATAAATGATCCAGCACACAATGCTCGCTCCGGCACCGGCTTTCAGGCCTGGTGCATGGAAGGTAATAATCAGCTGATGTTCTCCCTCTTTAACAGGGAATGCCAGAAATCCCAGATCCCCCTTCTCTGTTTCCACTTCTTCTCCGTCCACGGAAACAGTCCATCCGTTTTCATAAGGGATCATGCACAGTACATAGCCATCTGCCCGGGCAGATACCGTTCCTGTAATGCAGGAATCTTTCTCCGGTGCATTCAGCACCACGGAGGACTTCTTCTGTGCATCTGAAATTTCCTCCAGATCTGACAGATCTTCTATCTCCCTGCCATCCTCCAGAGCCAGGGAATTCTCCAGAAGTGTTTCCCTGTTTTCTTCATTACAGAGTTCTTTCAATGAATCCTCAGAAATGGTATTTACATAAAATCTGGCAGTGGCCGCCTCCTGCACATTCCTGTACAGGTAAATCCCTCCGAACTGCTGCATCAGCTCATATTTACTGCTGTCCAGATCCCCGCTCTTGGAAAGCAGGTAGCGGACACCGGTAAATGCCGCCAGGAAGTTATCCTCTGCATTGGGCCAGAACGCATAACGGTTCTGATCCATATAATAAAGTTCCGGATAACATACATCTACGAATTCTTTCAGATTCCCGTTCAATACGGAATTATACGTGCTGATTCCTCTGTATCCCTGTGCCAGGGAATCCATGGTATAGGTTGCAGAAGAATAATCTTTCTCCACTCTGTAAAATTCCGGATCTGTCTCTTTCAGATAATTCAGTGCATCCTGAAGATCCTGTCTGTACAGCTCTGTGAAATAGGTCTGCGGCTTATAAAAAACAGCTCTGCTCTTTTCCTCAGAATCTTCTGCCTGGGCAGCCGCTGCATAAACCTCCATCTGCTCCGGAATCTGATCTGCAGGTGTGTCTGTCTTTTTCAAAACCACACGATCTACATAGGTGATCCCGCCTTCAGATATCACATTCACCAGAAGCGCTGCTGCCAGAAACCCTGTTGCCACCTTTCTCACTTTAAGACTGCGCGGGGACTGATTTTTCACAAATCCCAGGCAGAGGATGCAGAGTAACATCACACAGCCGGTGACTGCCAGGATCAGCGCGTTGATCCTGTATTCTTTAAAAATGCTCTGCTCATATCCTGTCATATAAGCCCTCATCATCAGAACCGCTGTAACAGCCAGTGCGAGAATACTGATCCTGCCTCCTGCCCTGAGATAATCCCACATCCAGGCAGTCACCAGCAATAGCAGCACCATCAGGATATAAGTGTAACGGTTGGTAGGATCTGTAAAGGCATTAAACGCAGTCCCTCCCAGCGGCAGAAGCACCAGAAGCACTGTCAGGGCACAGGCTGCATAAAGAGAAATCTTCACACGCTTTTTCTCCTGGCTTCTCCATAATACAAAGACGAACTGCACTGCCGCCAGCACAGCCAGGGTAGAGCAAAACAACACCGGATCCTCGTAATAATTCACCAGTCCCTCATATTTCCCGTCTCCAAGTGTCTGAAGGTTTTCCAGATTAGTGGAGAAAGGACGGATCAGCAGACATTTATAATAAGCGATACTGTAGCGGGAAAAACATGCCTTCAACAGGGCACCGATCCCGTTTTCTCCGGAAGTGATCCTGGAAGAATTCATCAGTGTCGCTGCTGTAGGCAGAAACGCAGCCAGACTCATGCCGATCCCCAGAAGCATCTGTCCACAGCCGCCGAAAAATTTACCCATACGCTGTTTCCAGCTTAACTTTTCCTCCATGGCGATCCGAAACAGCAGGTAAAATCCTGCTGCGATCAGGCTCATATAGGAGAAATACACACTGTAGATCCCGCTTAAAAATACAGCTACAGGGAAAAATCCTTTTCCCTTTTCCCCTCTCAGGAACTTCTCTTCGAACAGAAGGATCAGCGGCAGATAGATGGTTACCATTCCAAACTGGTAATGCTGTCCCCATACCATCAGATATCCATTCATGCCATAGGCAAAAGCAGCCAGGAATTTCGCCTGTCTGCTGTATGTAAACTCAGACAGGAACAGATAAAACACCCAGCCTGCTGCCAGAACTTTCAGAACCTGCAGCCAGACCAGATAGAACAGCATATGTGCCGGTCCCAGCACCACGCCGATGAGGATGACATCCACCATCGAATCGGCGTCGATGCCGAACTCCGTGCAGCGGCGGAACGCAAAGACCAATGCGAGGCAGAGGCCGAAGGCGATGCAGACGCCGTACCAATAAATATCCATGTCGCCGATGCTGAAGGCCACCCGGCTCAACTCAAAGCTGAGGCCGAGGCCCGGGAACTGTACCAGATTCGTCATTCTTCCGTCTCCTCTTCTTCCTCGTCCTCAACGGCAGCGCCGTCCGGCTCAATGTACATCACGGCCATCCGCTCAGGCCGCAGGATGTGCTGCAATGCCGCGTCGGCGTCCCCTCTGCCGTCAGGCCC
>OLRT01001616.1_pt1 | contig 15395 bp, 8 predicted proteins | sample 1672021 | NCBI WGS metagenome assembly OLRT01 (sample SAMEA3136637, study PRJEB25190) | human gut metagenome | reverse complement strand
ACATCTGAATCAATCCAGAACTCCTGGAATGACAGACGTCCGACTCTGGCTACTGAATCCAGAGATGTCAGTGCAAATGCAGATACTGCAAGGTTAATCAGTGTAAATACAAGTGAATGTGGCAGACCGATGGCTGACAGGAAGTTCGCAATTGCTCCTGCAAAAATCTGTGGCTGAGTGGTCAGTCCCTGTGCTGCTGCCTCACCTTTTCCAAATGATGCAACGGCAATCAATGCCAGAACTGCAAGCATACTTTCCATTAACATGGCACCGAATGAAACCGGAAGCATGTTTTTCTCATTTTTAATCTGCTTGGAAGCAGTACCTGATGATACCAGTGAATGGAATCCTGAAACTGCACCACAAGCGATTGTTACAAACAAGATCGGGAACATATACTGCGGATTTCCATTTGCATCCGGTATCGAGAATGCTGTAAATGCTTCAAGATTACATGCCGGATTTGCAACAAATACACCAATAACAGCACCAAGGATCATAAAAATCAACAGATAACTGTTCAGATAATCACGAGGCTGAAGTAATGCCCATACAGGTGTAACACTGGCTATCAGAATGTATGCAAATATAATAAGGTGCCAGGTTTCAAGACTTATGTATATCGGGAATTTAAGTCCCAGTGCAATTGCTGCTACAAGTAATACAATTGCAAAAATCGTATTGACCCATTTATTGAATTTTGTGTATTTCAGGAAAAATCCAAGTCCAACAGCTTCCACTATGAATAACATGGAAGTAGTTGCGACAGCTCCGTTTGCTACTACCTTTGTAACCTCTCCTGTGGTACCTGTGGCAAAACCATTAAAGGTCCCTGCTACTACATCTGCAAATGCTGCAACAACCAGAATACAGAATAACCAACAGAATAAAAGGAATAATTTTTTTCCTAGTTTTCCTATATATGCCTCGATGATATATCCGATTGTACGTCCTTTATTCTTTACAGATGCATACATGGAAGCAAAATCCTGAACAGCACCAAAGAATACACCGCCGATCAGAATCCACAGCATAACCGGAAGCCAGCCAAAAATTGCAGCCTGGATAGGTCCGTTGATCGGGCCTGCGCCTGCGATGGATGCAAACTGATGTCCAAATACCACATTGGTATCTGCCGGTACATAATCAACTCCGTCTTCCATCTCATATGCCGGAGTTTTTGCTTTTGGATCAATTCCCCATTTGTTCTGCAGGTAGCGGCCGTACAGAAGGTATGCACCGCCCAGAACTACAATGGCGATTACCATCATCATAATTCCACTCATAATCTTTCTCCTCGTCTTTCATTTGTAGTCAAGTGGTTAATATATATAAAAAACGCCCTTGCTATCCAATGGATAACAAAGGCGGAATTTCCGTGGTACCACTTTGTATTATCGTATCTATTACTAAATACGACCACTCATTGCTGTCTGTATAAACAGCTTCTTCTGTAACGTGAAGACTACGTCCCGGCTTACTGAAATTAGTTATTATTTTTTCAGCGGGATGCTCCCAGGTGATACCACAAAATACCTTCTGCCGCCTCTCACCAGTCTGCGGCTCTCTGTGTTCCGGTTATCTTTTGTAATTTGTCCTGTTCAATGCATTTCTCTTTATCTAACTAAAGTTTTACTACTTTTTTTAGAAAATTGCAATACATTTTTTGTATATATTATACGATTTTATCAATCTGTTTTTGTGCATTTTCGCTGGCCGGTATCAGTATCTTCAGGTCAAACCAATTCTCCTTTGTATCAATGGAAACAGCGCCATCATATTTATTTACCGTATAGCGAATGCTTTTCAGTCCATAACCGTGGAATTCTTTGTCCCGCTTCGTTGTGATAAACGCTCCGCCCTGGTAATTCAGTTCGGTATCATAATAATTTTCAAACCGGAGAAGCAGAAAGTTTTTCTGTTTTGAGACACTGACGTGTATTAATCTTTTTTCTTTATCCGGAATCTTCAATTCACATTCAATGGCATTATCCAATGCATTTCCAAAAATACTGCAGATATCCATAACATCCATAAAATCCAGCAGGGTTCCATCTGCAACGCAGGTAAAGGTTATGTTATGCTTTGCGCAATAAAGGCTCTTGGTAGTCAGCACGGTATCCAGCACTTTATTTCCTGTTTTGTTCTGACTTTCATATTTCTTTATATCTGCTTCCATTTTATCCAGAAATGCTTCCCTTTTTCCAGGATCAGCTTCACTTCTTAGCACAGCAATCTGATGCTTCAGGTCATGATACTTATAATTGATCAGCTCAATGCTTTCTTTTGACTGCTTGTATTGCGCATACTGATTCTGAAGCACATTCTGCACCGCCTCCAGTTCTTTTCTCACCCGGAGCTCACAGCACTGTATCAAATGTGCATATAAAATTGCAATTCCTGCAACATCTACCATAGTACGGATATTCCCCATTTCAAAAGAATATCTGCCTGTAAATGGCGTGTTCACATTCACATAACTCATATTGCTGACAGCAAATACGGCAATACTGATCAGGAGTCCGGAAAAATATTCCCTTCTGGTGATTTCCATCTGTCCATCCTTTGGCATATGAATATGAAGAATTTTGTACAATATCACTGCAATCACACCATAGATCAGAAGAATTGCCATTCCCTGCTGCCACCAGGACATCCATGCTTCTTTCCCTGTATAACACAGGATCTGCCACCCGGCAGAAGCCATAAATTCAGCTGCTACAAAAGCAATCATTCCAAAATATGCCGCATCTGTCAGCCTGATCTCACAGCAGCAAAAAACAAAAGCAACCATCAGAAAAACCGCAAATATCATACAGGGGATCCAAAAAATCAGTCTTACCCCACCGGTAGAAATCAGAAATACGCTCTGTATTCCAAATGCACCTGCCACAAGACAGCCTGTTACAGCCGGTGAAAATCTTTTTTTGAAAGGCAAAATAAAAATCAGACAAGCCATCCACTCTGCAAGTGCCGTATAAAGTCTTGGAATATCGGGCAGATAATATTCTGTCATTTTATCACCTCTCCCCAATATCTGGTCAGGGCTTCCATGAAGACCTTTCTTCGTGCACGGCTCAATGTCAGATTTTCTCCCTTCACCAAAGCACATCCATCCTGGATCCGTTCCACATGCTGGAGGTTGATCAGATATCCCTTATTTCCACGGCAGAAATTCATCTCCGAAAGCTTTTCCTCCATCTCCTTCATTTTCCCTGTTGTTTCATAGTTTCCCAGTATGGTATGGAGTATCAGAGTATGTCCCTGACTTTCAATATAATAAATATTTGCAACATTGATTCTGACCATACCGCCTTTCATATTCACCATGATAATCTTCGTTTCCCGCTTTTTCATCCGGCTGATAGCACGGTTAAGCCTCTGGGAAAATGCGAAATAAGACACCGGCTTCAATACATAATCCAGCGCATCCACTGCATATCCTCTGATCGCATATTGTGCCATATTCGTAATGAAAATGATCACAACCTCCGTGTCAATTTTGCGGATTTCCTCAGCAGCAGACATTCCGTCCATAAATTTCATTTCCACATCCATCAGGATAATATCGTACTGGGATTTATATTTATTTACAATCTGATCGCCGTCTGAATAGACTGTAATGTCAAACATCTCTTTGTTCTCTTCTTCATATTGATGCAGAAACTGCTGAAGCTGCTTTGCATACATTTCTTCGTCTTCCACAATTGCAATGCTGATCATGCCAGTCCTCCTTTTTTCCTGTTATTACGCCTCCTTTCATAATAAATAATTTTCCCTCACTCTGCAAGACAAAAATCACATAAAAAAATCCCCCTTTTTTCTCTGAAACTTTTACAGATTCCTTGCTCTGCTTTTTCCAGATTTAAAAGGGGGACTTATGTCTCCAGATTACTGTTTAATTATTCGTTTACAGCCTGTTTTTTCTTTTTTCTCCAGCGTACAATTACAATTGTATCAACTACAATAAGAACAACTGCAAGAATCACGTCAATCATTACAAACAGTTTTGTCATATTGGTCATTCCGCTTGCCGGATTTCCATCTGCATAATATCCGCTGTTTGCTACTGTATAAAGGATATTTTTGCAAGCCTGACGCATTGCAAGAACTGCTGTTGCGCTCTCATCTGTCAGTTTGTTGGACTCTGCACTGTTAAATCCAAGCATCAGATCATTTCCGTTTCTGATACAATGATCGGTGATCATGTAACCATAGGAACCGTCATAATCGGTTTCTACCATTCCAACGAATCCCCATTCTCCACGGAGCACGTTGTTCAAAAGCTCGTTGTTTGCACAGCTTGGCACTGTACCGATCCAGTTGAAGGAGGACATAACTGCCATTGCTTTTCCTTCAAAGCCCTTTGTTGCAAGCTCAAATGCTTTCAGATATCCTTCACGGATGGTCTGCTCAGAAGCAAATGTGAGAAGGAAGGAGCATCTGTTTGTTTCCTGATCATTTAATGCAAAATGCTTCATGTATGGATAAACACCCTTGGTGGCTGCTCCATTCATTTCATTTGCTGCCATGTATCCGGACAACAGACTGTCTTCTGAATAATACTCGAAGTTACGTCCTGCAAACGCTGTACGGTGGATGTTCATAGCGGGTCCGTACCATCCGTAGTTGTCAGCATCTACATATTCCTGTCCCATAGAAACGCCGATTTCATTTGCAAGTTCTTTGTTCCAGGTCTGAGCCATAAGAACTTCAGATGGATAAGCAGTTCCATATGCCTTTGTGATGAAGTTGTTTAATCCTGCAGGTCCATCACAGTCAGATGTGGCAATTTTACCTACTGATTTGATTTCTGCAGTCTGCCATCCACCAACATTGATCAGAGTAGTCATATCTTCAAAGCTAAGCTGGTCTAACAGCTTATCCCAGTCTGCATCGTCATAATCTTTTCCGGTAAGGTCAGCAAGCTGAAGTCCGTTGTCTGCTCCCATTGCCGGCATTTCATCAGAATCATTGTTATATTTGGTTCCATCATAAATACCAAATACATTCTCTTCTACGGCTGCTCTTGTCTCGTCGCTCATTACATAAGCATCCTCTTCCGGCACACCGCATGCTTTGTCATAATTTGCAAAACCGTCCTCACGGGAAAGCTGCTCAAAGTCGCCTCTCGCATAATCCTCAAACTGGTTTGTTGCAACAGTTTTGTCGGAAGAACGACCATCTTTGCTGTAATCAATATCTTCATCAACGGTGAACTTCTCTTCACCAAGAACTGTATGAGAGTCTGAACGAAGAGAAATTGTGTATTCGCCAGCCTCTAAGATATAACCGCCTCCGGAGATCTTAATACCTTCAGAATCATAGGAAGCCATATCTTCTTTGTTGATGGTAAAGGATTTTGTCTGGGATTCTCCTGGCTCAATAGAATCTGTTTTCTCGAAAGCGATCAGGTTTGCTGCTGCTTTCTCAATTCCACCGTTTGTGTAAGGTGCTGTGTAATAAATTTCCACAACATCTTTTCCTGCAACAGAGCCTGTGTTCTCTACTGTTACATCAAAGGTGACGGTATCTCCGTTATCCTTGAAATTCTCAATCTGTTTGTCAAAGGTTGTGTAGCTGAGTCCATATCCAAATGGATACTGTACCATATCCTCATACTTGATAAGACCCTCTTCAGCTGCTGTTTCATAGAATTTATATCCTACATAGATTCCTTCTGCATAGTTTACAAATCCCATGCTTCCTTCGTAAGCCGGATCATTTGCTGCGATCTGCTCTTTCAGATCTTCTACGTTTGTATAAGCATTCAGACCCATATTGTTGTAGTATGGAGTCTCTGTCAGATCCTTTACAAAGGTATCTACTGTTTTTCCAGATGGGTTTACAGAACCATTGATGATCTCGCCCAGTGCTTCGAAGCCTGTTGCACCTGCTCCAGGAGCAAAGATAACAGCACCGATCTGCTCATATTTGTCAACCCAGTCCAGTTCCATTGCATTATTTGCGTTTACAACTACAATAACATTGTCAAACTGGGAGCATACTGTATCCAGCATATCTTCCTCTGTATTGGAAAGCTCAAGATAGCTTTCTCCCTCGTCGAAGTCATCATAGTCTCCATTGTTTGTGTAACTTCCTTTTACATATCCGTAATTGTCTGGGGAAACAGATACTTCTTCTGCTTTCTTTGCATAGCTTCCATCAATTACAGATTTCATGTCGGTTGGAAGGTCTGCACCCTCTCCACCGGAACGTCCAATTACAACTACAGCTGTGTCAGAATACTCTTTTGCTTCGTCCATCAGGCTGTCTGTGTAATACTCCTTAGTCGGCTCAGGCAGTGTCCAGTCCTGCTGCGCCATGGCAATTGTAGGACGGTCAGCTCTGTAGTCAGTATACATCTTGGTAAGAGACTCGTTTGTCTCATATCCGGCATCCTTTAAGGACTGCAGAATACCGATTGCTGTGGAAGAATCAGAAGATCCTGATCCTGTTCCGCCAAACAGCGGGTTTGTAGAATCCCAGCCGAATACATTCAGTTTCTTTGTATCTGAGGAAAGAGGTAAAATACCATCGTTTTTCAGTAACACCATTCCTTCTTCAGCAACCTTCTGAATGGTTGCACGGCTCTGGTCTGTAGTCTCTTGTGCAAGTACTACTTTCTTTGCGTTTAAAACACTTGATACGTTGTTGTACATCGGTCCGTAGCAGATTACATTTACAAGCACTGCAACAATTGCAATAAATGCAATGGCAGCCTGCCAGCGGATCACATGACGGAATCCCTTTTTGGCTTTATGAGCCACAACCATTACTACGATCATCACAACAAGTAAAGCAAGGATTGCGATAACGTAGCCGATCAGCTTCTCAATATAGGATGTAAGGTCAGCCTGACTTACACCGAGACTGCTGAAAACCGGGCTCAGTAAATTTACTAAAAATCCTGTCATAATCATTTCCTCCCTTTGTTATTTGCAGGAGCATTTTATCATATTTCAGCAGATTCTGCTGTATTTTACATAAACGGTTCTTTTTTTACATAAACGGTTCTTTTTTTTACATAAACGGTAGTTTTTATGGCATTCGTTTTATTAATCCATTCGGAAACACTTGGTGTAAAAGTCAATAATCCGACCTGCTTTTTAAAATGTTCAGATTGGGACACTTTAAATTGCTACATCTTGTACATTAATTATCCTATTCTGGCAGGCTACTTTCCAAACAGAGTCGTCCCGAGGATGTCAAGTCATTGCTACAAAAAATATGCGGCTTTTTTACCACGAAAATGGCTTAAAACCGCATATTTCTGTATAGAGGACGTTATATAATTGTCACAAAGTAGGTGGGGAGGATGTTATATTATTGTCACAAGGTAAGTGGGAAAATGATACGTTATTACCAGAAACCCCTATTTTTAATTTAGTTTTTCAATGACATGCATCGCATCTAGATCATAACCACATTTTGTTACATTTTTGATTTCACCAAATTGTAAGATATCTCTCACCTTATAATAATAAACTTCCTGATCCTGTTGATTAAAAAATATAAGAAGTACTTTATCAGCTACTCCTACACTTTCCCATGCTCTGATTTTGTCTACAGATATATATTTTTTTATTTTATCTCCTCCTTCAATTTTAATATCAATCATTGCTACATGACACAAGAATGTCTCTCCATTATATTCTAATTCATAAAGTAGGTCATAATCCTCGTCGACTTCTTTTACTTCTCCCACTTTTTTTAACTTTCTGACAATTAATTCATCAATTTCATTGTCAAAAGCATTCTTGGTCATACGATAATTTGCACCTTCATCCAGAATATGCTTCCATTCGTCAATGTCCTTTTCTAAAAATTCCCCATCAGATTTAAAGTTTTCTGTTTCTAATAGCTTAGCTACTATCTCCTCGTACTCTTTCAATTTTTCACGTAATTCTGTTTGTTGTGTTTCTATAGTACGGCGTCTTACTACATACGATTTTCGATTCAACTTAAATGTTCTTATGTACTCTTTTCCTTGTATTGTCAATGCTTCAATTTGACAATTCTCTGACAATTTAATATGAACATTCCATATGTCATCTTTACAAGGATCTAATAGAGTCTGAGACCATGTATCTGACTTTCCAGCTTTGCCATTACAACTAACACATGAATAATACAAATTTTCATAATCATCTTTTCCGCCCTTTGCTATTGGAAAAAAATGATCTTTTTCGAAACTTTCTGGTCCTGCTAAATCGCCTTCTCTTATTTTACAATATGCACATTTTCTATTAAAATCTTTACTTAAAAATTTTTTACATCTTGAATCATTGTATTTCAAGAATCTTTTTTTCCTTAAGAATTCTGCCATTTTTTGCTCATTTCCTCAAATATTCTTTTAGTGCTTCGATTCGTTCATCTAAATATTCCTTTTGTAATTTATAGTTATTTTCAATTTCCCTTTCATTTTTTAAAGATAAATCCCTAGATAATGCCCGTGTAAGTCTCCTAACTACATTATCTATTTCTTTTGCAAGCTCTTTCTTTTTAACAGTCTGATCAAATTCTCCTATATGATCTTCAACAAAATCTTTATTTGTTAAATATATTATATAAATTTCTGCATCCTGTTCACGTATATTCTTTAAAACATCTATTCCTGTATATTTAACAGCTTGCTTTCCTAAATCATAATCTATAATTACGAAATCTACATTCTGATCAATCACTTTTTGATAAATCTCATTAATATCTTGTGGTAAATTTTCATATGGCAGCAATTGTATATTTTTTAATGAAAATAACCTTTTAATCGATTCAAAATTTTTTTGATCATCATCAATAAATAAGCCTAAATATTTATTCATCTTTCACCTCATCTACTGGAAATATAACTGTAAATTGGGCTCCTCCTATTGCATTACTCTTTCCAACCTCAATTTTTCCATTATAACTTTCCACAATATCCTTTACTATTGTTAATCCCAATCCTACACCATCTTCCTCTTTCGTTGTATTAAGCGGTATAAAAATCCATTCTTTCAATTTATCTGGTACTCCTGGGCCAGAATCTTCAAATACAATTTGATACTCTTCGCCAAAATCTATAGTCGATATTTTTATAACTCGTTTTCCGCCGGTACCTTTTAAAGCTTCAAATGAATTGGTTAACATATTCACTATTATTGATTCTAAATCTATTTGTTTCATAAAAATTTCACAAGAAAACTCCTGTAAATTGCTAATATCAATACTTATATTATACTCATCAACCAATATTTTATAATATTTAACTATTGTTTCAATAACATTTTTAAACGACAGTTTTTTTACTTCACTCCTCTTATTTTTCTTCAAAAATGCCATTAGCAAATCACTATAACAAGATATTCTTTGTATATCATTATCCAAATCGTTAAATGATGCTTTTATATCATTATCGTCAGGGAATTCCATAATAAGGCGTTCACGTGGATATACGATATTTAATAAGATTCTTGCTATTGCATCATCTGTCTCATGCCCAAAACTTCCTGCTAATATGCCTAATGCTGCCAAATTTTTATACAACCGCAATTCATTGTTACTATCTCTCAACTTTTTTTCATATTCTTTTTTTGTATTTTCAAAATGCTTCTGCTCTTTTTTTTGATCGCGAGATACTGTTTCTAAAATCTCTGATACAGCTTTTTCGGCCTTATCAATATTTCCATTTTTTAATGCTTTTGAAAGCTTTTCTTTCGTTTGAGATATCGTTTTTGTCAATTCTCCACGTTCTTGTTTTCGTTTTTCCTCCTCTTCTGCAATCTTTGTTTGTTTTCGCTCTTCTAAATATTGAGTATATCTATGATTTTCAATAATATTAATACATTTGTTCACAACTTGTTTTAATTGTGCAAATGCTTCGTTTTCTATGATTGCCTCTCTATTTGTTGAATCAATAAGCAACGGATTAGCGTCCGAGTTTATATTCACAACACCAATTACCTGGTTATTTCCAACCCTGTAACCATGCGGATCACTTATCTTAATTTTATCCAATAAAAGCCAATCATTTCCCTCTTCCCCATATGGGCGTACTCTAAAACCATCTCTATATATTTTCACTCCACAAAATGTATCTAATACAGCCTTTGCTTCTGAGGCTTTCAATCCATCAAATTTTAAAGACGCATCTCTCAAGAAATAATAAATCGTTATTTGTAAATCACCGCATATATACACCTTTTTAAGTTCTTCCGAAAAATCTTTAATTGTGCCTTCTCGATCAGCATAGCTTGCACAAAAAACTGTTTTTCTCTCTCCACTATCTATAGATTGAGTTTTTATTTTCGCCTCTACCTTTGCATATCTTTGTCTTAGTATATTATTCTCAAGTTTTACCTCATATAAATCATATTCTGGTGCTGTTATATATATAGAAAAATTGTTTTTTTCTTCAAAAGGTGACACTAAAAGTCTAAATTCTTTTATTACTTTCTCAATATCTTCCTTTTTCCAATTATCTCTTAAAGAATCTAATATCAAAAAAGTACCTGTATAATATTGTTCTTTATTTTTTCCAATTTTTTTATATAAAGTTCGTAATTTATTATAATATAATTCTTTTTCTTCCCCTTCCAACTCTTCAACAACATTTTTTATATCTTCAACTCTCTCTTCTATACCATTATATTTTTCATATATAGGATATAAAAATTGCTGTATATTTCCAAGTGTTTCTTTACTATAAAATATTGAAAAATCCAGCTTATTATTTTTTAATATCTTCTCCCGGATTATGTTTTTAGAATCAATATCAATTCGTTCACTGACAAGCAAATATTCTACAGCTCGTTTTATATACTTCGCACTTTCAAAATCTGGACTATTTTCCAAAATTTCAACTCTTTGTTTCAACTCGTTAAAGTCAATTCCTTCGTATTTATTCCAATTCATATAATACTTAACAGGTCTGTTATCTTTCGTAAAAGAATACAACGTACAATATTCAGCCAATCTTTCAACAGAATATCTTCCTATCCCTTTTCTGCCCACACATCTACGTTTGTACTTCTTCGAATAAGGATTTTTCACCTTACTACTCGTTCCTATAACTGCCCATTTCGTTTCGATGTCATCACTCGAAAACCCACAGCCTGTATCAGCAATTACTATTTTCCCCTCTCCCGAAAGCATATTTGTGAATGCAACTTCAACTCCCTCACCGTCTGCATCATATGAATTTTTTACTAATTCAGTAAGAGCAGTAACATAATCCGTAACTAATTCACGTCCGAGTTGCCCTACATGTCTAGCATTAACCTTTATGCTTATTTCTTTTTCCATATCTTCACCTACTTTATACCCCGTTCAAATCATCACATAAAAAAGTAAACTCATTTATATCTTTTGCTGTAATTCGCAGTGATTTTCCACTTGCTGGGGTACCAATTCCATGCACATATTTCAAAAACTCTTCACTCTCCAGTATTTTCTTTGCAATTTTTAAATCATACCCTTTTTCTGAAATCACATATATTCCTGCATATGGGATTGACTTTGTTCCAGTTTCATATGTGTTTACTTCATTAGTAACAACTGTTGAAATCAGTAATTTTTTCTTGTTCATATTTTGTAATGCCTGACTTCTTCCATACTCAAACCACTGTGCTGACTTATCTGCATCCCTTTTTCCTAATTCCTTTTTGTTTTTCAACAAATATGCATATGCATTTGGATATTTTCTTTTAAATAATTCTTCCGAATAGTTAATAACCTTATCTTTTCGTATCATATATGGGAAAATGATATATTCTTTATTTCCATATTTCTGATTTCTTGGGCTAAGTGCCAATCGCATTGCCCCTCTTTCCAATTTCCAATGTTTTTTTTCAGTCTCATTAACAACAAAAACTTTATTTCTCTGTGTTGCTATTGCCATAGAAGCTTGAAATAAATCTCCAAAACGAATTTTGGAATGATCTTCTTGAGAGCTTTCAAAAATCCATTTCCCATATAATTTTTCCTTTGCAATAGTGATTTGTTCTTTTTTAGGGACATTATTATAATCTACCACTTCGGCATATTCGCCTTTCCTAAGAAGCATTATCGTGGAAGATGTCATTGCCTTATCAAATAATTTCTGATTAGGATAATCTTTTATCTCTACAAGATATTTTTTAATTAATTTTCTCAAATCCTGTGCATATACATTCTTATATATACTATTAGGAACTAAATACACCATTTTCCCATTTGAATTCAAATATTGAATAGCATTTTCGATAAAAGCATAGCAATAATCAGGTTTTCCATTTTTGCAGGTTATATATTCTTTTTTTATAAAATCGCGTACTTCTTTTTCAAGATTCCTATATGATATATAGGGTGGGTTTCCTATGACATATTCAAATTTAATATTAAATGGTCGTGCAAGTACATCTCCATAAAAAATATTCCATCTTACTTTTCCTAAGTCATATTTTTTAGCAATATTGTCTAGATTTTCTATACATTTATCATATGTTGTTTTTACAATTTCTGCACCATATATATCAGATTCCAGACCGAGAACTATGGCCTCTCTTGAATAACCTTCCTCATACGCATTTTGAATATACCGTTCTACAACAAGACACAGTATATTTCCTTCACCACATGAGTTTTCTAGTATTTTTTTTCCATATACTGATTTCCGATATCCTAACAAATCCAGCATTTCATTAGCTATATACTCTTTCGTGAACTGTTGACATCTTATATCCATAGTTCTCACCACCATTCTCTATGCATAGTTTTTTTTATTTTACCATGCTTCATCCGCTTTCTCAATGCGTTTTCAAACAATAAAATTTCTCTTTTAAGCCTCTAAATTTTTTCTTACTTCCTTGTATTTAATATATGAGAGTGATCATCTACATCTGTAACTCCCACTCCCCCATTTGTTCTCACTACTGAGAAAGACTTTGTGCTAAACATAACCGTCCCGAGGATGTCAAGTCATTGCTACAAAAAATATGCGGCTTTTTTACCACGAAAATGGCTTAAAACCGCATATTTCTGTATAGAGGACGTTATATAATTGTCACAAAATAGGTGGGGAGGATGTTATGTCATTGTCACAAAGTCCTCCTGTATCATTCCCATCAACTCCTGCGCAACGCTTTCCGACTTAATTCTTATCAGATTATCCCACGCATCCACTTTTCCTAACAGATTCATTCCACCATGCCAGACTAATTCTCGATCTATAATCGCAAAGCATTCTTTATCCTCTTCTGTCATGATTATTTGTATTCCTGTTTCTTGCATTTTTTCTATCAAATTCAAGTAAAAATCTACATTCCCATAACACCTATTTTCTGGATTTGTCAGAATTACACTTACTTTTACTCCTGCTTCCTGTCTCGACTTCAGAATCTGAATAAAGCGTTCAATTTTGTCTGCTGTAATCGTTGGACTTGAAATAGTAATGCTGTTATTAGTTTCTGCAAGATCTTGTTCAAAAATATCTGTATAATTATCAGCGCTATAAATTGCATTGACTGTCTGTTTGTCTTTTGAATTGCCGCCTATTATATCAAATCCTATTTTCTTATATGTACGCAACCGTTTTACATACATTTTGTTAAAATAATACATATGTGAATCGATGTAATCATAAACAATTACCTCTTTCTTTTCAGGATAATCTCGATTCAAACGGCCAACATACTGTTCCAACCTTCCTGGAAATGATACCGGTGCTGCAAGCATCAAAGTGTCCAGTCTTGGGCAGTCAAAGCCTTCTCCTATTTTCTGTCCAGTTGCAATGAGAAGCATACTTCTATCCCTTGGAACAAGTTTTATTTTCTCTCTTATTTCCTTATTTACTTTATCCGTATTATTCCCATACAAAAGAAATACATAGTCTGCTTCTTCCTGCAAATTTTCATATAACCTTTTTGCCTGCTCTTTATGTCTTGTCAAAATTACCGGTGTTCTTCCGCTACTGATACACTCCTGTACATCTGCTTCTATCTGCTCATTTCTCAAAATACTTTTACTTATAATATCAAAAGCTGTATTGACATCTTTTTTCGATTCTAATGTATCAACAATTCTAGTATATCTAGGATAAACCAAATGAGAAATCCCCTGCTCCATCGCCCTCTCTTTTGCAGTAAATTTGTGACGCACAGGACCTAAAAACATATAGATAATCTTTTCCAGATTATCATCTCTTTTTATCGTTGCTGACACACCATAAACATATCTGGCATTTACTTTTTTTAAAACTTCTACTGCTGTACTTGAAGCTGCATGATGGCATTCGTCCATAATGACCATTCCATATGTATTCAGTAATTCATTAAACTTCCCCTTACTGTATACTGAGCCAACCATTGCTACATCTACAAGTCCTGTCAAACTGTTTTTCCCACCATGCAACACACCAATGATGCTACTTCTTTTCTTTACCCGTCCAGTTTTTGTTTTATAAGTAGGTAACTCTTCATCAATCACTAAAAATCGTTTCAATTCTTCTACCCACTGTTCCAACAAATCTTTGCTTTGTAATAATATCAGAGTATTCACTTTTCTTTCTGCAATCAAATAACTGCAAACCACGGTTTTTCCAAAAGCGGTAGCTGCACTTAATATTCCATTATCATATGCAAGCATCCTCTGTGCCGCCAAATCCTGCTGCATCCGCAAATCCCCGTTAAAAGTAACTCGGATTGGACGTCCTTTTTCACGACAATCTTCTATATCATATTCTATTCCTGCATTTTCACATTCATCTGCTACTTTCTCTTTCAAGCCTCTGGTGTTGTATGCTCTAAAAGACTTCTTAATCAAGCGGTTAGGAAGTCTCTTAGAACACATAACCTAAAACCGAAGAAAGGAGCGCAAGTTATGAGAAAAAACGAGAAAATCACAGCTCTGTACGAACGACTGAGCCGTGATGACTTTGGCAAAGATGATGACCAACAGCGTGAGAGCAATTCCATTTCCAATCAAAAGGCTATGTTGGAGGAGTTCGCCGCACGGCAGGGCTTTACAAACATTGTCCATTTCACGGACGATGGCATTAGCGGCACCTGCTTTGACCGTCCCGGATTTTTGGCAATGATGAAAGAGGTTGAAGCCGGGAATGTGGAGTATCTGTGTATCAAGGACATGAGCCGCATGGGTCGTGACTATCTGAAAGTCGGTCAGATTATGGAAATCCTGCGTCAGCGTGGCGTTCGCCTTATCGCCATCAATGACGGCGTGGACAGTGCCAGAGGGGACGATGATTTTACCCCTTTCCGCAACATTATGAACGAGTATTACGCCAGAGACACCAGCCGTAAAATCCGTTCCACTTTCCAGTCCAAAGGCAAGTCCGGCAAGCACCTCACAGGCACGGTCATTTACGGCTATCTCTGGAACGAAGCCAGAGACCAATGGTTGGTTGACCCCGAAGCCGC
>OLRT01001615.1_pt1 | contig 15414 bp, 12 predicted proteins | sample 1672021 | NCBI WGS metagenome assembly OLRT01 (sample SAMEA3136637, study PRJEB25190) | human gut metagenome | reverse complement strand
CCAGTCATCGTGTACATAAAGGACATCACAGTCAAAATCTTCTTTATAATGCTTCGCAATTTTTTTGTACACCTCTACACAGGCATCCAGAAGTTCATGTAGTGCATCTTCCTGATCCTCGTCGATCATTGCCACTGCCGCATTTTCAAACTCCATAAAAGAAATAATTCTTTCAAAGAACCCGGTAAAGATCCACATTTCCCGGAGATGGTCTTTTTTTTTTTTTTGTTTTCGGCATTTTTTTCAATACTGCCTTTCCAGTCCCAGGACTCTACATCCGGAAGTTTCACAAATTCTTTCCAGTCATTGAGATCTTCCAGCAAAGGCTGACCTGGCTTTTCCATAGAACCCCCTGCAATCGGTACATACTGCCATTCCACTCCAAAAGCATCTTTTCCGCCTTTTTTGTTGTCATCCATGTATTCCGGTGCTTCTCCACCCATTACAAACCCTCTGGCAACTGCGTCTGGATAACATGCCGGCATAAGAGTCTCAATATCAAAATAATTTGGCAACCAGTAGGGTTCTTCCCCATTCAGTGCCATCAAAAAATTTTCTCTTGGGGTTACCGGTGAAGAGTATCTTTTTAATGGTTCCGGTGAAGGATTTTTGCCTGGTATATTAAAATATTCTCCACAGGGAATCAATTCTTTCTCATCGTACGGTGTTCTCATAAAATCAGCCCTCCTTATTCATCCTCAATGGCAGCATACAAAGCATCAATATTGGCAGCAGGCATATTGGCAGGCAACGTACAGGACGGTGCCAGAATAAAGCTGTCTCCCATTTCTGCGATCTGTTTTCGTGCCTCTTTATATATTTCATCCGGTGTGCCGAAGGCAAGAGTTGCCGGTGCAATGCTTCCGGTAAATGCCATAACAGGTCCCAGGGTATCCCGGATCTTATATAGATCTGTAAAACCATCTGAATCAAAAAGACATCTGCCTTTTGGGAACTCTTTAAAATAATCCAGAAAACTGGTCCAGTTGGCATCCATATGAAAGAATACATATCCTCCAAGTCCAAGGACAAAATCTGCCTGTCTTTTGATCAGCGGCCATCCAAACTCATCAAACAGTTCCTGTCCCAGAAGATTACAGTTTGCCTGTACACAAGGTGCCACTGTATAAACTACTTTTTCACCAAGCTTTTCTGCCTCTTCAATGGTTTTTCTGATACGGTCTCTGTTTTCTTCTTCATATTCATCCAAGATCATGTTCTGAATGGCAGTAATCTTGTCCCCATCTTCAAAAAGATCCACAAAAAATTCCATCAGACCTCTTCCAAAAGCCAGCATGTCAAAGGGTGCCGGAAGCATATCTCCCTTCATAAAGGGTACTCCTGCTTCATGATAGAGCTTTTTGTTCCTTGTTCCTGCTTCAAAATCCAGAGCCATCTCTTCACCGTTATAACCCAGTCTTTCAAAAAGACAGATATCCCGGAATTTTGACCATCCGTTTTTCAGAATAAAATCATAATCCTCTTCTTTGATGATATGTTCAAAAACCAGCTGCCACATTTCATTTTCCGGCAGTTCTCTGCCTGGAAGATAGGTTTTGGCAAAATGTGCCGCCCCCAGAAATCTGGAGCTCATTCCCACTGCTGCAAGATAATCCATTTTGGGAAAATGGGGAAGCACCTCATCTACGATGGTCTTTGTCATCTCCTCATGAGAACGGATCATATATCCAAAAGTTGTTTCCGGTTTCACATATCGAATCAATGCAAAATCACCGGCAAACAGAAGAGGTGTTCTGTCCTTTTTTACTCCTCTCATTGCAGACAGTATCCGTTCCTGTCTTTCCATTCGTAATGCATCGTTACTGCTCATAACAAGATGCCTCCTTCCCAGTTTTTATTTTGGAAAATGTTTTGCTGTGAACTTCTTTCCATATTTCTCTAATTCATCTACAATAATATTCTGTACATCCGGGAACATGGCAGCCACACTTGGCACGCCGATAATGATCCCACCATTGTCTCCATAAGTATCAATAGCCCTTCTGATCTCTGTGCGGATCTTGTCTTCATCCGCTACCGGATGATCAATGAGTGCAATATCAATACCACCATGGAATGCTATTTTTCCTTTGTATTCTTTCTGCAGTTTCACAATGTCATTCTGAGGGATTGCACCCTGCCAGATATCAATACCGATCTTTATCATTCCAGGAATAAGAGGCTCCAGAAATGTATCACTGTGATGCATAAACAAGATCTCTTTTTCTGTGGAAAATGATTTTACATAGTCGATCAGTTCCTTTTCCCGGGGAGCAAGAAACTCTTCCCATGTTTCGGGGGAAAAGAACAGTGATCTTTTGGAACCCCAGTCATCATGATAATAAAAAACATCAAATTCTGTAGCTTCATATAATTTCTTTGCATAGGCTTTCTTGAATTCCAGAACACAGTCCAGAAGTTCTGCATATTCATCCGGATCTGTCAGCATACACATCAAAGAGTTTTCAAATCCCATCAGTGCATGTGACCGCTCAAAAAGCCCACATAAATTGGACATTCCTACCAGATACTGTTCTCTGTCCACACCTGCTGCTATTTCTTTTACCTGAGAAAAATCAATTTTTTCTACATTTGGTACTGTTACCTGCTCTTTCCAGTTTTCAATATCGGTAATAACATCATGCCCCGGCAGGATACATGGAAACGGATTATATTCTTTATTTCCATATCCCCACTGGCATCCCCATTCATCTTTCATTTCTTCATCATAGGCACCGGTAAGAGGATCCAACATCAGAAACAAACCATCCAGATTCGTTGCCAGGTATTCGGGATGTCCCCATTTTACAGTTTCAAGAAAATTCTGTTTTGGTGTCATATATTCTGCCCTCCTGTTTTACGCTGTGTGTCTCTTATCCAGTTCTTCTTTAATTTCCCGCACTTTTCTGTCATTAAGAGGACTGAATAATGTGATAATTCCACCAAGGATCAGTACTGCACATGGCAGCAGAACAGTAAGATTCATAATTCCTGTCTTTGCTGCTTCTGTTACATTATTTGCATCAAATCCCACTGCTACCAGTCCCCATCCTACAACCATATTGGATACAACAATACCGATCTTGATAACCATGGAAAGCATGGACATAAGAAATGGCTGGATATTTTTGTGGTGCTTGTATTCTACAAGATCACCGATATAACTGTAATATGCTGCATCTGCTGTATGGGTGATTGCCCAGCCCATATATCCTACAGCCAGGAAAATAGTAAAGATAAGCGCACTTCCTTTTCCTGTTACGAAAGCCAGTGCCAGACATGCTGCATAGATAAACATACCTGCTGCAAAAGTATTTCTGTTTCCTTTTACGATCTTATTTACTACAGGAGCCAGTGTTGCACCGATCAGCTGAAGTACTGTACTTAAAGTAAGATAAACTGTCAGCATGCTCATATCTCCATATGCATAAGTGTAATAATAAGAAACCAGCATTGTCAGTCCAATAGAACCAACAATTTTGCAGATAGAGCCTGCAAGGTAAATGATCATAGGAACATTGATAGTAAGACGGATCATATCCCAAGTAGATGGCTGCAGGGCCTTCTCTTCTGCAGTCATTTCGGATTCCGGTTTATATACATCTACATCTTTTGTTGCAATGTACATAGGGATTACAGAAGCAATGATCGCAACTGCTGCAATACCACTTAACACAGCATAACCAGCCTTATTGATAACTGTTACACTAATAAGACTTACAAAAATAGATGCAACTGCCACACACTGCTGCTGTGCAGTTACCGTAGTCATACGGTTTTCCGGACTGTCTGCAATCAGTGGGATCATACCCATGTATGCACAGTATGCCAGATTATAAAGTGATGAAGATATGACTGCCATAGCTGCAAAATATCCTACAGAACCCAACATCAGCGGTGTAAATGCTATTACTCTTGTTACTGCCGCCCCAATGCCTCCAAGCAGAACCCAGAATCGAAATTTTCCAAATTTCAGATTACATTTCTGAACAATAAAGGATACCAGCAAAATGGAAATAACGTCTGCAATACCAATAATAGAAAGTACTTTTGCGTTTCCCACCGCATCCAGCCCCGCGACTGATGTAAGAAACAGTGACCAGTAAGAATTGTAAATAACTGGTATCATGGCAAGTGTTCCGTCTGCCAGACCGTACAGATAAATGAATCCCTTTCCCTTTTGTTTCATAAAAACGCCCTCCTTTGCATTTCTTTTTTATCTAATATGTATTATAATATTTCTGATAACTGTTGTGAAATTGATGTATTTGCTAAACTTATGCAGAAATCGCATAAGTCAAGAAGGGTGTTTTATGCAATACAATGACTATACAAACTTTAATTTTTATCAGATCCGATACTTTTTATCTCTTTATGAAAATCTGAATTATACCAAAGCCGCAGGGGAATGTCATATTTCCCAGTCTACTTTAAGCCGAAATATCCTGCAGATGGAACAATCCCTGGGGCTGCAGCTTTTTATCCGTTCCACAGTAAAAGTAACACCTACGCCTGCTGCCAGAAGTCTTTATGAAAATATGAAACATATCTTTAAGGAATACGAAGATGCGATTCTCCGGGCTTATCAGGTTCAGGAGGGCAAAATGCAGCCTTTAAGTATCGGAATCACAGATGGTCTGGATCTGATGCCGGAGATTCAGCCTTTTCTTCAACATTTTCTGAAGAAACATCCCAACTTCGATCTTTCTTTTGTACCTGAAAATGACAACTTACTGGATACCTGCCTCCTGAACAGAACCCACGATATCGTTTTTGATTTTTTCCCGGCATCTGCCAATGATCCTGCTATTGAATCAAAATCTCTGTTCAGCGGTCCTTTTTATGCATACATGCTGGAAAGTAATCCCCTTCTTGCCAGAGAATCCCTTCTTCCTGAAGATCTGGCAGGACAAAATCTTCTGGTACGCTCCCCTTCTCAGGGGTCTGAACATGTAACTTTCATGAAACATTTTCTGGAGCCCTATAAAGTAGATCCCCGTTTTTCTATTTTTGTAGATAATGCTAAAGAACTTTCCATGAATATCATGTATGATAATGAGGTGATTCTGGCAGATAAATACTTTATAGACCGGCACTGTCCTTTTCTTCACAGGCGGCCCATTCACAATACTATCAGTATTGTATGGATCAAATATCTCGCCTCTCCCGGCAGCTATACTGGTAAACAGACTTTTGTCCATGAATTTCTTCGGTATTTTCATATCACCTGAAAAGGGGCACAAAAAATCTCTCTGCAAAACAGAGAGATTTTTAGAATTATTTTGTTATAAATTGTTCAGGAAATTAACTCCTTTATTATTTGTATCTGTGATCAGTTCCTGTGTGGCAAACAGTTCGCTGACCACACTTTCATAAACTGCACATTTCTCACTTTTTTTAATCTTCTTAAGATATTTCTTATTTTCTGTAAAAGCTGATCCCAGATATGCCCAGATCTCCTTCATTTTAAAAAGAACATTCCGGTCTCCTGACATATTCTGCCTGTAAGATACATACAATCTGTCATGGAAATCTTTCAGTTCTTTTTTGGTAAGTTTCTGGCCTGTGCGGATTTCCCTTGCAAGTGCCGGATTACTTAAAACTCCTCTTCCAGTCATGATACAGTCCACATCCGGAAAACTATTTTTTATATGCTCTGCATCTTTTCCGGAAAAAATATCCCCATTATAGCATACCGACATCTCTGCCTGAGACAATGCAGCTTCAAATACATCCAGATGGGGAACACCTTTATAAAACTCTTTCTGAAGTCGGGGATGGATGATCAGTTCTTTTACCGGATATCTGTTATAAATCCTGAGAAGATCTGAAAACTCAGAAGAATCTTCCATGCCGATTCTGGTCTTTATGGAGATCTCCATATGACATTCCCGGAAAATATAATCCAAGAAACGATCTAACGCTACCGGGTCATCCAGAAATCCTGCCCCACAGCCCTTGGAAACTACAGTTCTGGAAGGACAGCCCAGATTCAGATTGATCTCTTTGTAACCATATTCCCGGATCTGCTCTGCAGTATGAACAAAATCCTCCCCATTTCTGGTAAGGATCTGCGGCACTGCATGCATTCCCTTATTATTTTCCGGCAGGATATCCTTTGTTTCTCTTGAACTGAACCGCAGGTTCTGCTTGACACGTATAAAGGGGATAAAATATTTGTCAAATCCTCCAAAGCATTCATGAACTGCCTGCCTGTAAGCGTAACCTGTGATTCCCTCAAGAGGTGCAAGATAAATCTGCATTATAATTCTTTCAGATCAACCTTGTATTCTTCGGATCCTTCTCCGTTAACTGTATAATATGCAGCTCTTCTTTCTGCATTCAGGTAAATATTAACCTCTCCTGTCAGTCCTTTGTCAGCAACTGCTTTCTTTACTGCTTTCTCTACTGTACTGAGAGATACACTGGTCTCAAAAATCTCGATGGTTACATCTTTGACTCTGGTACCTGCTGCTCTTCTTACTGTTTTCTTTGCTGTCTTTACAGTTTTTTCTGCAGCTTCGGCTACGTCCTTCACTGCTTCCTGAGCCTTGTCAGTCACTTCTTTCACTGTCTCAGGTGCTTTGTCAAGAACCTCTTTCACTGTCTCAGGTGCTTTGTCGATGACTTCTTTGACTGTCTCAGCTGTAGCAGATGCTTCTACTTTCTTTGCTGCTGATTTAACAGTTTCTTTTACTGTTTCTGTGATTTTGTCTGCAGATGTTCTGTTTGATTTTTTTCTCATAATGATTGCCTCCTCGTTGAATGATGAGATCTGTTGCCAACTCTCAATAAATTCACTGTTACTTTAGCACAAGCGGTCTGTTCTGTCAAATTCAGACCTTCCAATATTTCTTATTTCTCAAGGGTTCCAAGATAATAGAATCCTCTGCACTCTTCCAGTTTTACATTTACATATTTGCCAAGAAGATCTGCACTGCCCGGGAAATGTACCAGAAGATTATATTCTGTTCTTCCTGTAAAAATTCCCTTTTCTTTGCTTTCTTCTTCTACCAGAACTTCCTGCACCGTTCCCTGGAATCTGGAAGAACGTTTTCTTCCTTCCTGCTGTACCAGCGCAAGAAGACGGTTAAAACGCTCCTTGGCTACATCTTCCGGAATCTGTTCTGCCTTTTCTGCTGCAGGAGTGCCGCTTCTCTTTGAATAGAGGAAAGTAAAGGCTGTATCATAACCACATCTGGAAACTACATCCAGGGTTTCCTGGAAATCTTCTTCTGTTTCTCCCGGGAAACCTACAATGATATCTGTAGTAAGAGAAATATCCGGTATCGCTGTATGAATCTTGTCCACCAGATTCAGATATTTTTCTTTATCGTAGCGGCGGTTCATCTCTTTCAGTACCCGGCTACTTCCTGACTGAAGAGGCAGATGAAGATGATGACAGATCTTTTTGCTGTTTGCCATAGTTTCAATCAGCTCATCAGAAAGATCCTTCGGATGGGAAGTCATAAAACGGATACGCTTCAGTCCCTCCACCTTTTCCAGCATCTGAAGAAGCTGACTAAAAGTCACCGGTTTTTCCAGAGTCTTACCGTAAGAGTTTACATTCTGCCCAAGAAGCATCACCTCAGAAACACCATCTGCAACCAGACGTTCCACTTCTTTTACAATAGCCTCCGGCTGACGGCTTCTCTCACGTCCTCTTACATAAGGAACGATACAGTAACTACAGAAGTTGTTGCAGCCAAACATGATATTTACACCAGATTTAAAAGTATAGTTTCGTTCTGTAGGAAGATCCTCCACGATCTGATCTGTACCTTCCCAGATATCTATTACCTGATGATCGGACTGGAGCATGTTGTAAAAAAGCTCCGCATATTTAAAAATATTATGGGTTCCAAATACAAGATTTACAAAAGGATAGGACTTTTTGATCTTGTCCACTACATGCTGCTCCTGCATCATACATCCAAAAAGAATGATCTTCATGTCCTTGTTGTGATCTTTCAGACTGTGAAGATGTCCCAGACGTCCATAAACCTTAAGATTGGCATTCTCACGAACCGTACAGGTATTGTAGATCACTACATCTGCTTCTTCGTTATCCTGTCTGTGATATCCGATCTCATCCATGATCCCGGCCACAGCTTCTGACTGCTTTTCATTCATCTGACATCCAAAGGTGGTGAGACAGTAAGTAAGAGGTCTCCCCAGAAGATTGGATTTCTGATCTGTAAGTGTTCTGGCAAGCTCTATAAATTCTTTCTGACGGGCAGTTTCATCTATTTCTTTGTTCTTTTCTGTTTCTATTATCATATGATATTAACTCCTTTGCTATCTGCAAATAACCAATTTCATTTTTCTGTAATAATGCTGCTACTCTGCGAACACCTGTTGTTTCCTATGTTTGGCGCAACACTAATCATTATCATACAGGAAATCACATCTTCTGTCAAAGTGAAAAGGCAAATTCCAGAGGTAATGTATGTATTTCCCGGAACTGTGCCTCCTGATTCTCTTCTGTGATTTCTCTTACCACCGGCAATTCAATACGAAATGAAGGTTGTCTGATAATTTCTGTATAAAACTGCTCCGGAGATCCACCTCCAGAAGAACTTCTTCTCCTGGCTGTGTCAGTCTGATATTTTTCCATGGAGAAATCACCCATTTTCTGCAAATGGCGGGCAAGACGGTGGCTTTTCTGATTTTCCAAAAGTTTCTGAGACTGTTTGAAATATACGATCTTTTTGCCGGAATGACAAAATGACAGAAGCCCCCTTCCTCTGTATTCCTGAAAAATACGAACCAGGGCTTTTGTCTCATTTTCACTGGCAGGCTGCTGAGAAATCCTGTTTCTTCTGTAATAACTGGTAGGAAAATTTTTCCCCAGATCAATGCCTCTTCCATTACCACCAAACTCCTTACAGGGGATCTGACCCATACGGAGCATCTGCCGGTAAATAGGATTCCTGATTACAAAATAATCTTTTTTATATATTTCGTAACCATCCGGGTTCAGTAGGGGAATAAAGCAGAAACGCCATTTTTTCAGCAGTTCACCTGCGTCATAGATCTCTTCCAGTTTCCAGTTGCATTCCCAGGCTCTTGCGTATTCCCAGATCATTTCCAGAAGCAGTACCGGCATCAGTCTGTCATACCCGTAAATCCCGGAAACACAGAAAATACAGTCTTCTCCCTGCCCCATTTCCACCATGGGGATCATCCGGTCGTCATGGCTCTTGCCGATCACCCGGAACTGTATCAGTTCACTGTACCGTCTGGCTGTTTCCCACATGTCAAAATATATTTTTTCATAATCATATACCGCTGTATCCATCTTCTTTTCCTCCTGTTCTGTGGATATTCCTGGTATAAAATATATGAAAAGAGACAGATCAAAAGACCTGTCTCTTAAAAATAGTTGCTGGTATTAAGAATTTTACTGACAATTATAAATCTTCTTTTTTACGTTTACGGATCAGTACATATCCACCTGCAAGAAGAGAAAGTGCCATCAGTGCAGACATAGTGCCGATTGGAGATTCATCTGCTGTGGATACTGCTGATTTGCTGCTGGAACTGCTGTCCTGAGCTGCTGCTGTAGCGGTCAGTTCTGCATCTGTTCCACTTCCACCACTGCCGGTACCGTCACCACCTTCTGGTGTGATTGTAACGCCGTTCTCTTTCTTCCAGTTGTTCAGATCATCTTCTGTGATCTCAGCTGCCTTGAACTGTACAGTCTTATATTCAATATCCCCAGGAATCCATTCAGAACCGTTAAATTTGTATTTCTGGAAGAAGATATACATGTTGTAGGTGGACGCATCGGTAATACCCTTTGCAGAACCGATCTTCCAGCTCTTGTTCTTCTGGGCATCTGTAGGAGTCTTGGAGGTACTCCAGTAAAGAGGCACATACTTCTCGTCTCCTGTTACAGGATTGGTGATCTCAGTACCTGCGCCTGTTACAGAAAATTCATAGAATACACCCGGATAGAATTTCATAGCTTCCTCAAGGCCGGAAACTTTGCAGTCATTTATTGTATGTGGATACGGATCTCTTGTATCAGTGCTCTTACCAGGACGCTTGTCTGTGGAAATCGGAATCTTGGAATACTTCATAGTTCCATCGTTCATCCTGAAGTATACCCAGATCTGGAAATCGTTGCCATCCGGGATTTTCTTTACAGTAAGCTGTTTCTTTTCATTAGCAGAAACCTTGGTCTTGGCTTTGCTTGCATCGTATGCTGCTTTTGCTTCTGCTGATGTTGTAGTTGATTTGGTTACAGCATAATAATAATGGAATGGATGATTGGCAGCAAGCTTAAACTGTACTGTATTGTGGTCTGTCCATGTTACACCGCTGATGGTTGGCAGGAAAAGGACTTCCTTTTCACAGCTTACAGAACCGTCCGGCCACTGGAAATATACCCAGAGATCTGTGGTCTTGTCATAATTATCAAAAGTTACAGATGTCTTTGTATCTTTTTTCGCTTTGTTTGTAGCTTTTTTCTTATCGAACTTGGACAATACTGTTTTTTCGCTCTCTCCGATTGGAAATGCAGCAACATAATAAGTAAAATCTTCTGTTCCTTTGATATTAAAAGTTACTTTCTTTGTTGAAGAATCATATTTTGGAACTCCAACTTCTCCTGTTCCGGGCTTACTTTCCGACGGACCATCATCAAAGTCTTCTGATGGAGCCTTTGTAGGTTCCGGTACTCCTGTTTCTTCCGGATTCGGCGTCACTGTAGGTATCGGTACCGAATCTCCCTCACCCAGTATTATTGTAGGTATCGGTGTCTCTGTAGGTTCTGGTACTATCGTTTCCTCTGGCACCGGTGTCTCAGTAGGAATTGGTGTTATTGTATTTTCCAGAATTTCCGTTTCATTCTCTTCTGCTCCAACTGCTTCCCCTGCAAAATCTGTAACATCCGCTGCCATAACTCCTGCCGGCACACTGCTTCCCATCATCGTAGCCGCTAGTAACATAATCATTACTTTTTTCCTCATAAAAATCCCCTTCTCTATAAAAAATAGTTTCGCGACAGAATGTCTCTTAAGAGTATCCTACCACAAAACTATTTTAACGTAAACCATATGTGAATCTGTCTTTTTTTATTTGGTTCTACCAGGACCCCGCATGGAAGATGTGGGTATATATTTAGAAAGAAACGGCTACTTTAAATATGGATATGAATTGAACAGGGACGCCTAAGCTATGTTAACGCGCTTCGCATGCCCTAACTGACACCGAGCCGCAGCGTTCCGCCGCTAGCCTCAGATAAAGTACGGTGAAAATGGGGACAAAAAAAGAACTTCGGAAAGGATTTTTGAGATTATCTTCTGGTGCTATCTCCCCTGAAGAGTTTCGTTAAGGTTCTCAAGAGACAGAGATTTGCGTTGATAGAAGAAATGGTGCTGTCTGAGCGCAGCGAGTTCTCCATTTCTTCTATCGTATTTAGCAAAACTTCTGTTTCTTTTAGAACCTTAGAAACAATTCACAGGGAGTACATCCAGAAGATCAATCTATAAAAATCCCCACCAAAGTCCTTTCTTTCATCCCATCATTCACCGAGAATCCTTTATTCATTTTTTTCTAACCATTCCTGTACTGTTTCTTCCGAAACCCCAAGGATCTCTGCAATCTTCGACCCTGACATTCCTGTCTTATTCAATACTCCAGCAACTTCTTTCGCTTTTTGCAGCTCTCCTGTTTCACATCCTGAATTATATCCTGAATCATAACCCGAGTCATAACCCGAGTCAAATCCGTATTCGTATTCTGCCTTTCGCAGTTTCTTTTCCTCTTCTTCTTTGTCGTACTCAAATATACTCATGGCAACTACCTCCGACTTGTTCCTGCGCAGGAATTCTGCAAGGATTCCTTCCCGGATGCATTCCTTTATCGTCTGTTCCACCGCTGCATCCAGTTCCATTTCTTTAGCGTATTCACGTACTTTTGCTACGTACTGCGCATATTCCCTCAGGATCCGGCACTGTTCCATCAGTTCCTTGTTATACCCCTCATTGATATTCAGTGTAATCACTTTTAATTCCAGGTTTGGATCACCCATCCGGGTCTCGTAGGATTCTGACAGATAATTCTCCCACCGTTCTTCCTTCTTTTCTGTCCCATTATAAAATACGATAAAGTTAGGGGCAGGGATCTTCTGCAATCTGGAAGAGTATAAAGACTTGTCATCTACCAGTTTCTGGTATTCTGCAGAAATATATAGAAGATCCCTCAAGGGCATATTGGGATTGTAGGTTGACTGGTGTTCATATAAAAACAACCCTGTGTCTATGATAAATGCCAGATCATTTTTCATTCCCATATAAATAGCATTCTCTAAGGTCACGATCTCCAGTTCTTCCGGATCGGTATACCTGCTCCCATTGATCGCATTGTACAATGACAGCAGATTTTTCCTGTCAGAGAACAACATCCTGAATACTGTGTCCTTGTATTTTCTGTTTGCTTTCGGTGTATGGTTCATTCTTTCAGCAGTCTGATTTTTCTTCAGTATGACTTTACGATTCTTTCTGTTTCTTGTCATAGGCAGCACCTCCTGTAACTGCAGGAGTCAAAAACGTAAAGTACTGTATAATTTTGTACCTGAAACCCCTGCTTTTTATTATTGAGTGGATTTAAAAGCATGGATTTCTGAAGTGAATTTAGAATAATAGAACGGCATGAACGCCATAGACTTATAGAAAATATGCTTTAGCTTATAGTACCATTTGTGCTAGAATTTTTCAATCGATTTTATAGATATTTAAATATTTCTTTTAATGCTTTTATGGCCAGATCAATTTCTTCAGCAGTATTTTCCGGTCCAAAGGAAAAACGGATGGTTCCCTCTGGATAAGTTCCCAGAGTTTTGTGAGCACTGGGAGCACAGTGTAAGCCTACCCGGGTCATGATGCCATAAGTACTATCTAACTCATAGGCTGCCATTGCCATGTCCTTCTGAAGGGTCTGGAGAGACACCACTGCACACCGGTCAGTGGTATTTTTTCTGCCAATAAGTCTTAGATATTTTTCCTGAGGATCCAGCTCCAGAATTCCGTCTATAAACTGCTGAGTCAGAGTCATCTCATGATGAAGAGTTTCCTCCATAGATATTTGTTCCAGATCAGAAAGTGCGGCATGAAGTCCAAGGATACCGGGGATGTTTGGGGTGCCTGGTTCAAAACGGTCAGGAAGAAAAGCAGGTATTTCTTCTGTGTGGGAAATACTTCCAGTACCTCCGCTTAAGAGAGGGTCTGTCAGAGAGACCAGTTCATTTCTTATAAGAAAACCGCCGGTTCCCTGAGGTCCACGAAGTCCTTTATGTCCTGTAAAAGCCAGTGCAGAAATATGAGTATTTTCCATATCAATGGGAATGGTGCCGGCTGTCTGAGCAGTATCCAGAATAAAAAGCAGCCCATGTTTGTGGCAGAAGTCACCAATATCCTGAACAGGCATGATGGTGCCGCATACATTGGAAGCGTGGAGACATACCAGTAATCTTGTGGAAGGTTTCAAAAGTTTTTCAGCCTGATCCAGAAGAAGACTTCCATCAGAAGTACAGGGAATCCGGTCAAAGGTTACTCCTGATCCGGTAAGCTGAACCAGAGGACGCATTACTGCATTATGTTCCATGGAGGTGACCAGTACATGGTCACCGGGACGGAGAAGTCCTTTCAGAAGGATATTCAGACTGGTAGTTATATTGGGAGTAAAAATTATATTTTTTCCTTTTCCTGATGAAAAATGAAATAGTCTGCGAAGCTGTTCCCTGGTTTCAAAAATTGTTTCTTCTACATCGTAGGCAGCCTGATATCCTCCCCGTCCTACATTTACCGGAGAACCGGACAAGTACTGATAAACGGCATCTGCTACAGAGGAAGATTTGGGGAAAGAAGTGCTTGCCTGATCCAGATAGATTTTTTTCATGGTATTACCTCCAGTTAAAATCATTAATAATTTAGTATAGCATATTTGACTTATAAACAAAATCTACAAATACCTATATATTCCTACTATATTCAATTAGTGGAAAACAGCGGAAAATGATACGATAAATACAAATAAAATATGCTGCAAACAAAATTTTGGGCAGAGGATATTGTTCCAGGATATAATGAGGAAACAGAACAGATTGTTATAACAGAGAAAAATAAATATATCTGCATTTATCATGCAGAAGACTGACAGAAAAGATCAGAAACCACATAGTGGTATTCTGGTCTTTTTTTCAGACAGTTTCAGAAAAAATTGTAAAAAATTGCTGCTTTTTATTTATTTTTACAGGACCTCTATGGTAAAATATAAACAAAAATGAAGGGAGAAATGCTATGAAAAAGAGAGTCTTATCTATGATACTGACAGCAGCCATGTGCCTTGGTACCACAGGAAGTACAGTAGGGGCTGCAACGGCAGACTTCGGATCTGAAATACAGGCAGAAGCAGAAGAAACTCAGGAAACAGATACGGAAATAGCTCTGGAAGACAATGAAGATGTCTGCGAAGAGAACGAAGTGGAAAGCCCATCAGCAGACTTTGACGATGGCTTCGGGGAAGAGACTCCGGTTTCCGCAGGTGATACAGAGAATCTTACAGATATTTCTGATTACCAGGTGGATCTTGAAGAGGGTCCTTATTTCTACGAGGGAAAGGCTGTGGAGCCGGAAGTTCTGGACGTTTATCCAAAAGAAGAAAGCGAAGATGACACCGGGGAAATTACTTATGATGTTGCCTACGAAAACAATGAAAAACCTGGCACTGCTACGGTGGTGATCACAGGTAATGGGAACTTTACCGGTGTTATCCGCAAAGAATTTACCATTGAAAAGGGCATTCAGGACATAGAACTGGAGGATATTACACTTACCGTAGAGGAAGAAACCCAAATAGATCTCAGCGGTCTGATCGGTACAGTGACAGTTGCTGCTTCTGAAGAGGGATATGTAGAGATCTCTGAAGACGCAGATAAGGAAGGCACTTATGTAATCAGAACTCTGAAAAACGGCAAGGTCACACTGCATATTCAGGCAACAGGAGATGAATATTATGATTCCTTTGACCTGGAAGTAGAGATTTTTATCTCAAAGGCAGATCATCACCATACTTATTTACAGCAGGATGAAAATGGCAATTATACAGTTTATGACTCATCAAAAGCACAGACAGTAGATGCTACCTGTCAGGAACCGGCTTATACATTATATAAATGTGAAGATCCGGAATGTGGCTATGAAGAAAAGATCACAGATCCGGAAGGTGAACTGGCAGATCACAGCTGGGGACCACATATGGCATCAACAGACAAGTCACCTACTTATGAAGAAGCAGGAAGCCTGATTCATATCTGTCAGGTATGTGGGGCTGAAGAAGAACTGGTAGAGGATGAATGGAATCCGGATGATTATAAGTTGGTTCAGAAACTGAAAAATGATCAGGGAA
>OLRT01001614.1_pt1 | contig 15416 bp, 17 predicted proteins | sample 1672021 | NCBI WGS metagenome assembly OLRT01 (sample SAMEA3136637, study PRJEB25190) | human gut metagenome | reverse complement strand
AATGTAATATATTTTGTTCATGATAAATTTTTATAATCAAAATATTTAATATATAAATAATTATAAAAACAAATATTTTGTGATTAAAAAGAGGGGGTAATAGATGAACAATGTAGTTATAGCTGGTGTTGGAAAATATATTCCATCAAAAATAGTTACTAACAATATGTTAAGTCAGATTGTAGAAACGAGTGATGAATGGATAGTTTCAAGAACTGGTATAAAACAAAGGCATATTACTACAAATGAAAATACATCAGATATAGCATCAAAAGCAGCTTTAAATGCAATTCATGATTCGAATATAGATGCGTGTGACATAGATTTAATAATCGTTGCCACATGCACACCAGATATGTATACACCTGCTACAGCCTGTATAGTTCAGAAAAATATAGGAGCAAAAAATGCATTTGCATTTGATTTAGGTGCTGCATGTTCTGGATTTATATATGGAATTAATGTTGCAAAATCTATAATGGTTTCAAATGATATAAAAAAGGCTTTAGTAATCGGTGCTGAAACTTTATCAAAATCAATTGATTGGAATGATAGATCAACATGTGTTTTATTTGGAGATGGTGCTGGGGCTGTGGTTTTATCACTTAGTGAAAATGAAGGAATTTTAGATGTCATATGTAAATCAAAGGGAATAAAGTGGGAAAATCTCACTATTGGCGCTAAGGATTTAACAAACCCATATATCGATGAAAAAATAAGAATGAATCCATACCTAAATATGAATGGAAGTGAGATTTTTAAATTTGCAACAGTTGAGATAGTAAATCTAATAAAGCAAATTTTAAAAGATAATAATTTAAGTCTAGAAGATATAGCTTATATAATACCGCACCAGGCGAATGAAAGAATTATTCAATTTGCTGCCAAGAAGTTAGAAATTCCTGTGGATAAATTCTATATAAATATAGATGAATATGGAAATACTTCAGCAGCATCAATACCAATTGCAATAAGCGAAATGAGTGAAAAGAATTTGCTTAAAAAAGGAGATAAATTAATTGCAGTTGGATTTGGGGCAGGGCTTACGTCTGGAGCCTGCTTAATAAAATGGCAAAATAATTAATTTGGGATAATACTCAAAATTAATTTAATAAATTATAAAAAAATAAGGGAATAAAAGATTTACTAAGATTAAAATTAAAAAACAAAAAATTAATATCAAAATTAGGAGGAAAAATTATGTTTGAAAAAATACAAGAAATGATGGTGGAAAGCTTATCTTTAGAAAAGGACGATATAAAATTGGAAAGTACTTTTGAATCTTTAGAAATAGATTCACTAGATGTTTTTGAATTAGTTACTGAGATAGAAGAAGAATTCGATATTGAAATAGAAGATGCTGAAAATCTAAAATCAGTTCAAGATTTAGTTGCATACATAGAAGGAAAAGTTGCAGTTAAATAGGATTATTGCAAAGTGAAAATTTAATAAATCCAAATAAATCTAACTAGCTATTTAGTTAGATTTATTAAAATATATTAAGAGAGGATTTAACGAGGTTATGAATTGTAATGTGATAACAGAATTATTGAATATAAAATATCCAATAATACAAGGAGGTATGGCATGGATTGCAGATGCATCTCTTGCTGTTGGAGTTAGTGAGGCAGGTGGCCTTGGGATAATAAGTGGTGTTGGACCAACAGAAGTTGTAAGAGCCCAAATTAGAAAAGCAAAGGAGCTAACAGATAAACCATTTGGTGTAAATGTAATGCTTATGCAAGATAATGCAGATGAGATAGCACACTTAGTATGTGATGAAAAAGTTCCTGTAGTTACAACGGGTGCAGGAAGTCCAGGTAAATATATAGAAATGTGGAAAAGTCACGGAATTAAGGTTATTCCAGTAGTTCCATCAGTAGCGATTGCAAAAAGAATGGAGAAGTTCGGTGCAGATGCCGTGATAGCTGAGGGAATGGAGTCTGGCGGACATATAGGCCAAACGACTACAATGAGTTTAGTTCCACAAGTTGTAGATGCAGTGAATATTCCAGTTATAGCAGCTGGGGGAATTGGAGACGGAAGGGGAATAGCAGCATCATTTATGTTAGGAGCTGTCGGTGTCCAAATGGGAACTCGCTTTTTAGTTTCAAATGAATGTAATGTACATAAAAACTATAAAGAAAAAGTATTAAAAGCTAAAGATATAGAAACAGAAGTTACAGGGACTTCAACTTCTCATCCAGTAAGAGTTCTTAGAAATAAACTAACTAGAGAGTATATAAAAATAGAAAAAAGTAATTCGAATTCTGAAAAACTAGAATCTTTAACTAGAGGTGCTTTAAGAAAAGCAGTTATAGAAGGTGACACAGAAAATGGAAGTGTTATGGCAGGTCAAATAGCGGGACTTGTGAAAAAGGAGCAAAGTTGCAAGGAAATAATAGAAGAGCTAATGACTGAGTTTGATAAATGCATAAATTATAAATAGATAAATAATATAAGTTTTAAATTCAATGCATAAATAAATTACACAAGTTTTATATGGAGGAGATTATGAATGAGAATATAGCATTTCTTTTTCCAGGGCAAGGTTCACAATATGTAGGCATGGGAAAAAGTTTATATGACAATATAGATGAATGTAAAGAAATATTCGATATGGGTGATGAGATTTTAAATATGCCTATGAAAGAGATGATTTTTAATGGTAATGAAGATGATTTAAAAAGAACTAAATATTCACAACCAGCAATCCTACTAACATCACTTGCATCTGCTAAGGCTGTAGAGCTTAGAGGAATTTCTGCTAAGTATACCTTGGGACTTTCATTAGGTGAATATGGTGCACTTGTTGATTCTGGTGTGATAAGTTTTGAAGATGGAATTAAACTAATCAAAAAGAGAGCTGAGATAATGGATAGTGCTATAAGCCCAGAAGAAGGAAGCATGATGGCAATTTTAAAATTAAGTCAAGAAAAGGTTGAAGAATTGATAAAAAGATCAAGTGAATTTGGATTAGTCGAAGGTGCAAATTATAATTGTCCTGGTCAAACAGTAATTTCAGGAGAAGTAAAAGCTTTAGAGGCGAGTGCTAAAATAGCAAAAGAACTTGGTGGAAGGGCACTTCCATTAAAGGTCAGTGGTCCATTTCACTGTTCGATGTACAAAGATGCAAGTTATAAATTTTATGAAGAAGTAAAAAAAGCAGAGATAAATGATTTTAAAAAGGTTGTATATTCAAATGTAAAAGGTGCCCCCTATAAAAAAGATGATGATATAAAAGAGTTACTTAGACAACAAATAATGTCACCAGTTTTATTCGAAAAGAGCATAAGAGATTTAATAAACAAAGGTGTTGACACTTTTATAGAAGTTGGTCCAGGAAAAGCATTAAGTGGATTTGTAAAAAAAATAGATAAATCAGTAAAAATATATAACGTGTGTGATATTGATTCATTAGAAAGCACAATATCAAGTTTGGAATTATAAAGAAATTATACATTAAAGGGGCTTTATAAAACTTATAAAAGCTGAAATGGAGGATTTTATGTTAAAGGGAAAATGTGCTGTAATAACAGGTGCATCAAGAGGAATAGGAAAATGTATAGCTACAAAATTTGCAAAAGAAGGGGCAAATGTAGTTATTAATTATAGAAATAATGAGGAAGAAGCATTAAAAGTTAAAAAAGAATTAGAAGATTTAGGTTCTCAAGTATTAGTAGTAAAAGCAGATGTAAGCGAATTAGAACAAGCAGAAAATCTTATAAAAGAAGCAAAAAAAGAATTTGGAAGAGTTGATATATTAGTAAACAATGCTGGAATAACAAAAGACAATCTTATTATAAGAATGAAAGAAGAAGATTTTGATAGCGTAATAAAAACAAATTTAAAAGGGGCTTTCAACTGTTTAAAAGCAGTGACTCCGATAATGTTAAAGCAAAAATACGGAAAAATAGTAAATATGGCATCTGTAGTAGGTGTGGTTGGAAATCCAGGACAAGTTAATTATTGTGCATCAAAGGCTGGATTAATCGGGATGACAAAATCACTTGCAAAAGAAATAGGAAGCAGAAATATCACAGTTAATGCAATAGCCCCAGGATTTATAGATACAGATATGACCAAGATTTTGAGTGATGATCAAAAGAAAAAAATATTATCACAAATACCATTAAATAAATTTGGAAATGTTGAAGATATAGCAAATGTGGCATTATTTTTAGGCAGTGAAAATTCAAATTATATAACAGGCCAAGTAATTCACGTAGATGGTGGAATGGCTATGTAATTCGAAAAACGGGAGGATTAAATGAAAAATAGAGTAGTTATAACAGGAATGGGGGCTGTAACTCCAATTGGAAATACAGAGGCTGAGTTTTGGGAAAATGCCAAATCTGGAAAATTAGGAATAGATACAATAAAATCAATCGATACAGAAGGATTAGATGTGAAATTTGCGGGAGAAGTAAAGAACTTAGACATAGAAAAATTTTTAGATAAAAAAGAATGTAGAAGATTAGATAAATTTACTCAATACGCACTGATTGCAAGTATGGAGGCAGTTGAAAATGCAAAATTAGATTTAAATCAAATAGATAAAGACAGATTTGCAGTTATAGTAGGTTCAGGTATTGGTGGATTTAATACTAATGAAAAAGAATTCAAAACGCTACATACTAAGGGGATAAAACGAATATCACCAATGTATATACCAATGACTATAATAAATGCAGCAGCAGCAAACATCGCAATTAAATTTGGGGCTAGAGGAATGTGTACATCAGTAGTAACAGCTTGTGCAACGGGAACTAATAGTATAGGAGATGCATACAGACATATAAAAGATGGTTATGCTGATATAGCTATAACTGGTGGTTGTGAATCATCAATTACACCAATTGCAATTGCTGGTTTTACAAATATGAGGGCATTATCAACTAGCAAAAATAAAACTAAAGCATCAATTCCATTTGACAAAGAGAGAGGAGGATTTGTAATGGGAGAAGGTGCTGGAATATTAGTAATCGAAAGTTTAGAACATGCTAAAAAAAGAGGAGCAAATATACTTGCAGAAATCGTTGGATATGGCTCAACATGTGATGCATATCATATAACTTCTCCATCACCAGAAGGAGTAGCTGCAGCAAATGCGATGAAAAATGCAGTCAAAGAAGCAAATGTAAAAATGAACGATGTTTCATACATAAATGCACATGGGACATCTACTTACTACAATGACTTATATGAAACTAGAGCTATAAAAAATGCTTTCGGAGAAGATGCGAAAAATATACCAATATCATCGACAAAATCAATGATAGGTCATTTATTAGGTGCAGCGGGAGCGGTTGAATCAATAATATGTGTAAGAGCATTAAATGAAGGTTTTATACCTCCAACAATAGGTTATACAGAAAGTGAAGAAGAATTAGATTTGGATTATGTTCCAAACAAAGGAAGATGTGCAGATTTAAAATATGCTCTTAACAATTCACTTGGATTTGGAGGACATAATGCATGTCTATTATTTAAAAAGTGGGATTAATCGGAGGACGCTATGAATTTTAATGAAGTAAAAGAATTAATTTCTATTTTAGACGATTCAAAATTAGCTTATTTTGAATTGGAGAATGAAGATGGATATATAAAAATAGACAAGAGTATGTCTAGAGATTATGTACCTAATAAAATACAAAATGAAGTTTCAGCAATAGAAAATAAGGAAGAAAAACAACATAACAATACAATTTCTTCAAAAATAAATATTAAAGAAAATGAAAATATTACAAATGAGTCACAAGTAGAAGAAAATATAGAGTTTATAAAATCGCCAATAGTTGGTACATTTTATTCAAAATCATCACCTGATGTAGAGCCTTTTGTTCAAAAAGGGGATAAGGTAAGCAAAGGTGATATAGTTTGCATAGTCGAAGCAATGAAATTGATGAATGAAATAAATACTGAATTTAATTGTGAGATAGTTGAGATTATGGCACAAGAGGGCAAGATGGTCCAATATGGACAAGAATTATTTAAGGTGAAAAAATTATAGGAGAAAATTATGTTAGGAGCAAAAGAAATCAAAGAAATTTTACCACATAGATATCCATTTTTAATGATAGACAGAGTAGAAGAAGTTGAAGAAGGAAAAAGAGCAAAAGGGTTTAAAAATATATCTGTAAATGAAGAATTTTTCAACGGACATTTTCCAGATTATCCAGTAATGCCAGGAGTTTTGATATTAGAAGCTTTGGCACAAATGGGTGCTATTTGTATTCTTTCAAAAGAAGAATTCAAAGGGAAAATAGGTTTTTTAGTTGGAGCAGACAAAGTAAGATGGAAGCAACAAGTAATGCCTGGGGATAGATTAGATTTAGAAATTGAGATAACAAAATTAAGAGGATCTATAGGAGTTGGAACTGGGTATGCAAGTGTAGATGGAAAGGTAGTTTGCCAAGGTGAAATAATGTTTGCAATTGGGTAGGTGATAAGATGCTAAAGAAAATTTTAATAGCAAATAGAGGAGAAATAGCAGTTAGAATAATACGTGCATGTAGAGAACTTGGTATATCTACAGTTGCGATTTATTCAGAAGCTGATAAATATGCACTTCATACACAGATGGCAGATGAAGCAGTTTGTGTAGGTGGACCACAAAGTAAAGATAGTTATTTGAATATGACTAATATATTAAGTGCATGTGTGCTTACTGGGTGTGAAGGGATTCATCCAGGGTTTGGTTTTTTATCTGAAAATCCTAAATTTGCAAAGATGTGTGAAGAGTGCAATATAAAATATATAGGACCAGATTATAAGATTATAGAACTTATGGGAAATAAGGCTAAAGCAAGAGAAGTTATGAAAAAAGCAAATGTACCTGTAGTTCCTGGATATGAAGGTGAAATAACTTCAGTTTCACAAGCACTTGAAATAGCAAAGGAAATTGGTTTTCCAGTAATGATAAAGGCAGCTGCTGGCGGTGGTGGAAAAGGAATTAGAATAGTAAATGAAGAAGATGAATTTGAACACAACTATAACGCTGCAAAGTTAGAATCAAAAGCATGTTTTTCAGATGATAGAATTTATATAGAAAAATTTATACAAAAACCAAGACATATAGAATTTCAAATTTTAGCTGATGAATATGGAAATACAATTCATCTAGGCGAAAGAGAATGTTCACTTCAAAGAAATAATCAAAAAGTGCTAGAAGAAGCACCATCTACTTTTTTAAATCCAAAACTTAGAGAAAAAATGGGAGAGGTTGCAAAATGTGCAGCAAAGGCTGTAAATTATAAAAATGCAGGGACAATAGAATTTCTTGTGGATAAAGATTGCAATTTTTACTTTATGGAAATGAATACTAGAATTCAGGTTGAACATCCTATAACTGAAATGGTTACAGGGGTAGATATAGTTAAGGAACAATTAAAAATAGCATCGGGAAAGAAATTAGATTTGATTCAAGATGATATTTGTATAAGCGGAAATGCAATTGAATGCAGAATAAATGCCGAAGACACAGATAATAATTTTAGACCATCTCCAGGACTTATAAAAGAATTATATATACCATCAGGCCCAGGGGTTAGAGTTGACAGTGCAATTTATTCTGGATATGAAATACCTCCATACTACGACTCAATGATAGGAAAGATGATAACATATGGCGCTACTAGAGATGAAGCAATAATAAAGATGAAAAGAGCACTAGGAGAATTTGCAATAGGAGGAGTAAAGACAAATATAGATTTTCAATACAGTATATTAAATAATAGAGATTTTTTAAAAGGAAATTATGATACATCATTTATAGCAGAAAAGTTGGTGAGAAATAATGCTTAAAAATTTATTTAGAAAACAAGAATATATAACAGTTAGTAGCAAACAACTAAAAGATAAAGAATTTATACCTAATATACCAAATGGAAAATGGATAAATTGTAAAAAATGTAAGAGTATAATTTATTTAGAAGATCTAAAAAATGATGATTATGTATGCCCTAATTGTAATTACCACTTCAATATATCGGCAAAAGAAAGGATAAATCAAATATTCGATAAAGATAGCTTTATTGAGATGTTTCAAGAAATAAAAGTTACAAATCCATTAGAATTCCCAGGATATGAAGAAAAGTTAAAAAAAGCTGAACAAAAATCTGATTTAGATGAAGGTGTACTTTGTGGGGTTGGAAATATAAATTCAAAAAAAGTAGCAACTGCAATAATGGATAGTAATTTTATGATGGGAAGTATGGGAAGTGCTGTCGGTGAAAGAATTACAAGAATTATAGAATATGCAACACAAAATAAACTTCCGCTTATTATATTTACTGCTTCTGGAGGAGCTAGAATGCAAGAAGGAATAATTTCACTTATGCAGATGGCAAAAACATCTGCAGCAATAGCAAAACATGATGAAGCAGGACTTTTGTATATAAGTGTAATAACAAATCCAACAACAGGAGGAGTAACCGCTAGTTTTGCAATGCTTGGAGATATAATAATCTCTGAACCAGGAGCAATTTTAGGATTCGCAGGTCGTAGGGTAATTGAAAATACAATAAATCAGAAATTACCAGAAGACTTCCAAAGTGCAGAATTTATGCTAGAAAAGGGATTTGTAGATGATATTGTAGATAGAAAAAATTTAAAAAATTATTTATCAAGAGTGCTTAAATTACATGGAATATAAAGAAAAGAATATCTAAAGGTGGTGATAGATGTTGAAGGATAAAAAGAATGAAGTATGGAATATTGTAGAGATAGCAAGAAATAAAGAAAGACCAAACGTACGATTTTATATAGAAAATATTTTCGATGATTTTATTGAATTCCATGGTGATAGAAATTTTAGAGACGACAAAGCAGTAATAGGTGGAATTGCATCAATAGATAAAATAAGTGTTACAGTAATAGGAGTTAATAAAGGTAAAAATGTAAAAGAAAATGTAGATACAAATTTCGGAATGGTTCATCCAGAAGGATATAGAAAAGCATTAAGACTTATGAAACAAGCTGAAAAATTTAATAGACCTATAATATGTTTTGTCGATACACCAGGTGCATATTGTGGAGTTGGGGCAGAAGAAAGAGGTCAAGGTCAGGCAATTGCACAGAATTTAATGGAAATGAGTAGACTAAAAACACCAATAATATCAATAATAACAGGAGAAGGCGGCAGTGGAGGGGCATTGGGACTTAGTGTATCTGATAAGGTGTATATGCTTAAAAATTCGATTTACTCTATTTTATCTCCAGAAGGATTTGCGACAATTTTATGGAAAGATTCATCAAGAACTAAAGAAGCAGCAGAAGTTATGAAAATAACAGCTTTAGACTTACTTAGTTTGGGAATAATAGATAATATAATAGATGAACCAATAGAAGGTGCACATACAAATCCTTCTTTAGTTTCAGAAAACATAAAAAGACTCATAAATTCAGATTTAAATAATTTAATTGATATAAAAAAACAAGATTTATTACAAAAGAGATATAATAAATTTAGAAAAATGGGTAACTTTTATGAAGTATAATATCAATTGAAATTATTTCTAAAATTTATTATAATACATTTAAGATTAAAATAAATATGGAGAGAAAATAAAATGGAAAAGAGAGCGGAACGATTAAATTCACTTTTGGTGCAATTATTTAATGATATTTTACATATAGAAGAAAAGGTTTTAAAAAGTTCTGAGATAAAAGATTTATCTATAACAGAGATACACACAATCGATGCAATAGGAACTCAAGGAAACAGAACTATGGGAGAAATTGCCCACGATTTAAGAATAACAGTTGGAACGCTAACATCTGCAATTAATAGACTTATAAAAAAAGGTTATGCTGAAAGATCGAGAACGGAAGAAGATAGAAGAGTTGTGTTAGTAAGTCTAACTGAAAAGGGAAAGCATGCTTATAAAATACATGCAGATTTTCACAAAGAAATGGTACAAGCAACATTAAACTCTTATAACGATGAAGAACAAGAAGTTCTATGTGATGTAATAGAAAAAATAAATATATTTTTTGAGGATAAGTATGAAGGTCTCCAATAGGAGGCTTTTATTTTTTGAAATTAAGAAAAGTTAAGGAATTTAAAATGAAAAAAACATTTTTTCACGATATTATGTATATATGAGAAATAAAATGTAAATTGAGATACAATATAATATATGGGGGATTTTAGTATGAGCAAAAGACAATTAAAATCTATTGATATAGATTTTTTTAAGAAAAACAAGAATATAACTTTTTATCTTATAATGATAGTATTTTTAATTTGTCTATTAATAAGTAAATTAAATTTAAGTTATGGTTCTTCATCAAAATCATATGTAAGTGATAATGTACTTATAAATGGAACAAAAATAGGAAGAGCAGAAGTAATATCAGATAAATTGTTAGAAAAAGGATCTTGTATATCAGCACAGGTAATAAAACCTACAGATGTAGTAATACATCAAACTGCATGTATAGATGTTGATGCAGAACAGATGTATGAGTCATTAAAAAATGCAAATAGCGACCCATATGCGGGAACAAGTTATTCAAAATATAGAAATGCATCGTGGACAATTACTGTAGGATACGATAAAATAATACAAAATATTCCTTTAAATTGGCAAGCATACGCGCAAGGGACACAAGAAGGAAATTTAACTGGAATTTCTATTGAAATATGTATGTACACAAATGCAATGAAACAACAGCAAGCTTATTTAAATGCTATAGAACTATATAAAGTTTTAAAAAATTATCAAAATGACTTAGGTTTAAAAAAGCATCAAGATTATAATGGCAAGCAATGTCCTGAATGGCTACTTGAAGGTAAATACGGTATGGATTGGGACTGGTTTAAGGAAAAGTGTATGGAATAAAGTATAGTTTTATAGTGTATGGGCAAATTATGAAAATGGAGGCAATATTATGATAAATATAGTCAATTCCTATGATGAAAAAGCAAGGGAATTATATAAGAATTGTGATATCTATTATAATAGAAATATATTTATAGCTAAATCTATTCCTTCAGATAATGAATGTATAAAATCTAGATTACATAGTCATAATGAATACGAATTTTTTATTCCAAACAGCCCAATACCTTTTCTAGTAAATGAAGATAGTATATTCTTTGGAGAAATAGGATATATATACACAGCTAAAAGCAACCAAAAACACGGTATAAAATATAATCTCTCTAACATAGACTATACAAGTATTCTAATAGATACAGATTATCTAAAAAACATAATGCAGGAACTTAAATGTACTGATAATTTATTTAATCATCCTATATATTTATCTAGGGAATTAAAGTTTTACCTGCATATATTCCAAGATGAATTTAAAAAAAGAGATAAAAAAGCGATGATGACTAACTATAAAACACTCATGTAAGGAGGTAAAAAAATGAGTCAAATAAGAAATGCAAGTGATACAACCTGTAAACAGTTATTAAGAGACGGGGAATGTTTTGCAGATCTATGCAATGCTCTCTATTTTCATGGTAGACAGGTCATCAAACCAGAAAATCTGATTTCACAGGAAAATGATGTTTCCACATTGATAGGTAAAGAACCCTTACCAATGAAAATGAAAAGATATCGGGATATCGTCAGAAAAGCAAGTATCAATGGGGATTATATGATCATTGGAATAGAGCATCAAAGTACTTTGGATAAGAATATGATTATTCGTATACTCAACTATGCTGCACAACTTTATATCAATCAGGTAGAAAGAGGAAAAGAAGTGTTAGAGATCAGTCAAAGCATGTTTGAAGGAGACTATGAAAAGTTAAGGATAATCCGTATGATCAGTGTAGGAAATTATAAGATGGCATCCATCTTGACACATACGGACATTAAAGAAGAAGACTTACCAGAAGGAAATAAAATCAACATGTGTAAGGCAATGGATCAATTATTTCAAAGATTTGAAAATCAAGGAATTGAAAAAGGAGAAACTATAGGAATTGAAAAAATCTTAAAAGAACTGCTTAAAGTTAAATTAGGAACTTTATCAAATTCTTTAGAAGAAAGACTTACAACAACATCGCTAGAAAAATTGAATGAACTTACATTAAATATCTTTAACATCAATAGTGAAGAAGATGTTTTAAAAATCATTCATTAATGAAAATAGGTTATAACGAATTAAATCGCTATAACCTATTTATTATTATAATTTTAATAGGATTATTTCTACATAAACTTAACAAAAGACAGTTTAATGTGTATAATGACACGGGGTAAAAAAGGGGGATTTTATGTTTAAAGATTATATAAGAGACTTGAAAAATGAGTTTAAAGGTTATAACATGCAAACTCTTTTACAAGATATCTTAGCTGGTTTAACAGTAGCTGCTGTTGCTTTACCACTTGCCTTAGCGTTTGGTGTAAGTAGTGGGGCTGATGCAGGTGCTGGGTTAATTACAGCGATTATTGCTGGTTTAGTGATTGGTGTTTTATCGGGAGCAAGTTACCAAATCTCTGGACCAACAGGTGCTATGTCAGCTATTTTAATTGGACTTTCAACAACATATGGTTTACAAGGTGTCTTCATCGCAAGCTTTTTATCTGGATGTATGTTGATTATTGCTTCATTATTTAAGTTTGGAAAAATTGTTTCTTTTATTCCAACTAGTGTTATTACTGGTTTTACAAGTGGAATTGCAATCATTATTGCATTAGGGCAAATTGATAATTTCTTTGGGACAACATCTGTTGGTTCAAGTGCTTTAGAAAAACTGTTTTCATATTTAAAATTAGGTTTTCCAGTATCATTACCAACTGTTTTCTTTGGGATTTTAGTTGTTGTGATTATGCTTATTTGGCCTAAAAAATGGGGAGAATATTGTCCTTCATCATTAGCAGGGATTATTATTGCTTTAATTTGTCAATTATGTTTAAATTTACCGGTTCATGAAGTAGGGACTATTCCAAGTACTTTGTTTCCAGAAGCAAGATTATCCTTTTCTTCATTACATTTAAGTACAATTACACAATTGATGCTACCTGCTTTAAGTATTGCTGCACTTGGAATGATTGAATCACTTTTATGTGGAGCAAGTGCTGGTAAAATGAAAAATGAAAAATTAAATGCTGATCGTGAATTAATGGCACAGGGTATTGGAAATATGTTGATTCCATTATTTGGTGGCGTTCCTGCAACAGCTGCGATTGCTAGAACATCTGTAGCTATTAAAGCAGGTGGAAAAACAAGATTAGTCAGTGTCTTCCATTCAATTGTTATTTTGATTTCGATGTTTTTACTTGGTTCACTTATGTCACGTATACCTTTATCTGCACTTGCTGGTGTTTTAATGGTTACTGCTTGGCGTATGAACGATTGGCAAGAAATTAAAACATTATTTCATAATAGAGTTAAAACAAATATTTCACAATATTTAATTACAATGTGTGCGACTGTTGTTTTTGATTTAACTGTTGCGATTGTTATTGGAGTCATGGTTTCAATTATCTTATTTGTTTTAAATAATTCTCATTTACATATAGAAGTACGTGATATTGATAAAGATCGTGTAGGAAAAGATTTAAAACATCATCATCAAAAAACAAGAATTATGTATTTAAGTGGTCCTATTTTTTTTGGGACACAAGAACAAATGACACATGTTTTAGATGAATTAGATGATTCATTAGAAGCTATTGTTTTTTCAATGAGAGGTGTTCCTTCTATTGATGATTCAGGAATTCATGAATTCTTTGATATCGTTGATCGTTTAAAAGCACAAAACTGTATCATTAAATTCAGTGGTGTTCAAGAAGAAGTGATGATTCAATTTAAACGTAATCATTTTGATGAATATGTTGGTAAAGAAAGTTTCTGTTGGGATGCTATTATGGCTTTAGAAGCTTTGGATCAAGAATTAATTTCTGCTTAAAACAATTGACAAAGATAAAGATATTTATTAATATAGACATGCAAATTGAATATTGCTTAGGTAAGCTATAGATTTCTCTATTTCTGATCATAAATAGACATCTATAGCTTTTTTTATGGAAAGGAGACTTATATGGAAAATAGAAACCCAATGGAATACAAGCCTGTATTTCCTTTATTAATGTCAATGGCGATTCCGCCAATGATTTCAATGTTGATTCAATCATTATATAATATTATAGATAGTATCTTTGTTTCTCAACTTGGAGAAGAAGCTTTAACAGCAGTATCATTGATTTTCCCTTTACAAAATTTATCATTAGCTATTTCTTGTGGAATAGGGATTGCGATGAATGCCTTTATTGCAAGACATTTAGGAGCTAAAGATGATAATAAGGCATCTTATTATGCAACTCAAGGAATTGTGATGTCACTTGCACATTCTTTATTATTTTTAATTATTGGTTTATTTTTTATTCGACCATTTTTAAATATGTTTACAACAAATCAAAATGTAATTAACTATGGAATGCAATATGGAATGATTGTTGTCTCATTAGTTATTGGTCAATTTATTCATCTAGCTATTGAAAAGATGTTTCAAGCAACTGGAAACATGATGATGCCCATGATCATGCAAATCTTTGGAGCTGTTATTAATATTATTTTAGATCCAATCTTGATTTTTGGTTATTTTGGATTACCTGCTTTTGGTGTTGCTGGAGCAGCTATTGCGACAGTAATTGGTCAATTTTCAGCAGCTTCTTTAGCATTTGTCTTATTTAAAAAATACAATACACATCTTCATATTTCATTTAAGAAATTCAGAGTAGATTTTCATGTTATTTCTCAACTTTATAGTATAGCTATTCCTTCAAGTGTGATGATGTGCTTACCATCTGTTCTTGTTTCTTTATTAAATGGTATACTTTCATCTATTTCACAAAGTGCAGTTGCTTTCTTCGGGGTTTATTATAAGTTACAAACATTTATTTATATGCCAACATCAGGAATTGTACAAGGGATGAGACCTTTGATGAGTTATAATTATGGGGCTAAGTTAAAAGAAAGAATGCATCAAATTTTAAAAGTATCTGGTTTGGTCATTGCTGCTATTTTAGGAGCAGGAACATTATTATTCTTTATAGTTCCAAATGTTTTACTTTCTTTATTTAATGCAAGCAGTGGCATGTTAGAAATAGGAGAAACAGGGCTTAGAATTTTATCTTTAAGTTTTATTGTTTCATCTTTTGGAGTTTTAATGTCAGGTGTTTTTGAAGCTCTAGGTTTAGGAAAATATTCTTTAATAGTTTCTTTACTTAGACAATTATTGATTACAGTACCATTAGCATACATTTTATTAAATATCATGGGGATTGAAGGTATTTGGTTATCATTTGTTATTGCTGAAGCAATTGCAAGTATTGTAGCTTATATCTTATATCATAAAAAATTTAAAACCATATAAAAAAGAGGCTGTTATGAAATTAAATAATTAATTTCATACAGCCTTTTCTTTTGTAGAATAAAAATATAAT
>OLRT01001610.1_pt1 | contig 15437 bp, 14 predicted proteins | sample 1672021 | NCBI WGS metagenome assembly OLRT01 (sample SAMEA3136637, study PRJEB25190) | human gut metagenome | reverse complement strand
TTTGAAATAAAGATCAACCAGGACAAGTAGTGCCCCTGTGCCGATGTCCTCACGACAGAGGCAGGTGGTATTATGGCGACAAGTATAGGTCAGATCGGACTTGACCTGGTAGTAAATAAAAACCAGTTCCAGTCCCAAATGCGCGGGATTACAAATCTCGCGAAGAAAGCAGGGGCTGCGCTGGCAGCAGCCTTTGGCACAAAAAAGCTGATTGATTTCAGCAAGCAGTGCCTGGAGCTTGGTTCCGATCTGGCAGAGGTTCAGAACGTAGTAGATGTTACGTTTCCGAACATGACCGTGCAGGTCGATAAATTTGCAAAGTCTGCAGCACAGAGCTTCGGTCTCTCTGAGACTATGGCCAAGCAGTATACAGGTACCTTTGGCGCCATGGCAAAAGCCTTCGGGTTTACCGAAAAACAGGCTTATGACATGGGATCCACCCTCACAGGGCTGGCCGGAGATGTAGCTTCTTTCTACAATTTAAGTCAGGATGAAGCTTATACAAAGATCAAGTCTGTATTCACGGGTGAGACAGAATCCCTGAAAGATCTGGGCGTTGTGATGACTCAGACAGCCCTTGACAGCTACGCACTGGCAAACGGCTTCGGCAAGACGACATCCAAGATGTCAGAAGCCGAGAAAGTAGCTCTTAGATATTCTTTTGTTCAGAACCAGTTATCTGCAGCAACCGGTGACTTTGCACGCACCTCCGATTCCTGGGCAAACCAGGTAAGGATCATGAAACTGCAGATGCAGTCCTTCATGGCAACGATCGGCCAGGGACTGATCAATCTGTTCACACCAACGATCAAGATGATCAATACGGTCATTGGGAAACTGGCAACACTGGCAAATGCATTCAAGAGCTTTACAGAACTGATTACCGGGAATAAATCCAGCAGCTCTGCCGCATCCCCAATAACAGATTTATCGAACACTGCAGGCAGTGCCACAGATGATCTTCAGAACGCTTCCGGAGCTGCAGACAATCTCAGCAAGTCCACCAATGGAGTTGGGACAGCTGCAAAGAAAGCAGCAAAGGAAATGAAAGCCCTTATGGGTTTCGATAAGATCAATAAGCTGGATGATAACAGCTCTGACAGCAGTACAGATTCCGGATCAGGAACCGGCAATGATGGAACGGCAGTTGGCTCTGCGGTAGACTTCGGCAGTCTGGCAAAAGGCACTACAGTCCTTGACCAGGTAGACAGTAAGGCATCCAAAACTTTTAAGAATCTTTTAAAGTACATAACCCCGACTACCAAAGCCCTGAAAAAGCTGTGGGATGAAGGACTTTCCAGACTTGGAAAGTTTACATGGGGATCCCTGAAAGATTTTTATAACCGGTTTCTGGTACCGGTTGGAAAATGGACATTCGGAAAAGGAATTCCGAAATTTATCAATGCATTAAATGAAGGCCTTTTAAAAACGGACTTCAATAAAATACAGTCATCCCTGAAAAGACTGTGGGATGCATTGACGCCTTTTTCTATTAACATAATAGGCAAAGGCCTTTTATGGCTCTGGGAAAATGTTCTGGTTCCATTAGGAACCTGGACTGCAAACGAAGTAGTACCAAGGTTCTTGGATACCCTGCACATTGCAATTCAGGGCATTAATAGCATACTTACAGCATTGCAGCCACTTTTCCAGTGGTTCTGGGATAATGTGCTGCAGCCAATAGCCAGCTGGACCGGTGGCGTTTTCCTGACAATCTGGGACGGCGTTAATGATGTATTGAAAAAATTTGCCGACTGGTGCACGCAGAACCCAGAAGTGATTCAGACGATCGCAACGATAATCGCTTCTTTCTTTGCAGCATGGAAGATTACGGAATTTGTTTCAGCAGCTGGCGGATTCATCACTACAGTAGTAAATATCGTTGGTTCCATCCATAGTGTTGCCGGAGCACTCAGCCTGGTGGAAACTGGAATTGGAACACTGGTCTCAGCGTTAGGCGGTCCGTTTACAATTGCTATTGCAGCAGCCATTGCGGTTGGTGTACTGCTCTGGAAAAACTGGGATACGGTATGCGCAAAATGTGCAGCCATGAAAGACTGGGTGGTAAAAAAGACTGTAGCCCTCAAAGACGGAGCAGTAAGAGCTTTTACCACATTAAAAACTAATATTGGCAATGCCATGAACGCCATTTCAAACAGTATCAGCGAGAAATGGAACAAGGCAAAGACTATTTTCGGAAATATGCTCCAGTATATTTCCGGAAGCTTTACACAGTCCTGGCAGAAAGCATGGACTGGCATAAAGAATATTTTCCAAAATGTATTCTCCGGCCTGGCAGATCTGGCGAGGACACCTATCAATGCAATAATCACAGCTTTTAACGGCGTCCTTGGCGTTATTAATGGCGTGATTGAAAAAGTGAATGGTATTAAGTTCCAGGTGAATGTTCCGAACTGGGTGCCGGGGATTGGCGGCAGAGGATGGGGGTTCAATGGATTTAATATTCCTTCTGTAGGAACGATCCCTATGCTGGCGCAGGGCGGCTATGTGAAACCGAACACACCACAGCTTGCCATGATTGGTGACAATAAACACCAGGGAGAAGTTGTTGCCCCGGAAGGAAAACTTCTGGAAATGGCAAAGGCAGCCGCAGAAATGTCCGGCGGTGACACTGATAAATTGTTAAGGGAACTGATCAAACTGATCAAAGATCTCCCGATTGTAGTTCTGGATCCGGAAGCACTCCGGAAATATTTCATTAAGAAAACGAACCAGAATACAAAAGCAAAGGGCAAGTCGGAACTGATTTACTAGGAGGCGTGTATGGCGAAAAAAATCTTATGGTCAGGAAACACCACGCTTCCTGCACCGACAGAAATAACTGTAAATGATGAGATCATCTGGTCATCCAACACTGGAAGATGCGCTTCCGGTGACATGATCGGTGATGTAGTAGCACAAAAAAAAGATGTGTCAATCAAATGGGGAGTACTTACAGAAGCAGAACTGGCAGTTATTAAAAAAGTGATGATCGCCGGATTCTTTCCATTCTCGTTCAGGGACGATGGGATAGACATGACTATCACATCATACCGAGGAACCCTTTCAAAAGAACAGATCGGATGGCTGGGTGATGGGATTTTTTATTACAGGAGTGCTTCTGTGGAAGTAATCCAGAAATAGGAGGAATTCATGAAACTGAAGAACAAAGACATATTAAAATTTGTTAACGGCTGTACAGCTCTCCGGGAGAAAAAACTCCCTGTGAGGCTTGGATATGCCATCAAGAAAAATCTTGGCTCAGTAAGTGACGCTGCAAATGCATACAATACCGAGCGCATCACGCTGATCAGCCGTTACGCAGAGAAAGACAACAACGGGCATCCTCTGATCGAGGAAGGAAGATACCGGATCAAAGACAAAGAAAATTTCGAGAAGGACTTAAACGAGCTCCTGGAGATCGAAACAGAAGTGAACCTTCACCAGGTAACACTGGAAGAGATCGAAAAGTGTGAGGATCCCCGTTATGATGCCCTGACCGTAGCTGACCTGGAAGCCCTTGAGGTCATGACAGAGTAGGGGAGGTGATCCTATGTATCAGTCGAGTGCAGAGTTTGGATCCCTGGTATTGCAGGATTCCAGGACATTTAAAAGCCTGATCACGTATGGGGATGTCAGTATCACCAATGCAAAAAGCATCAAGATTACCGGTGGATCGGAAGGGGCAGATGATTTTTCCCTGGGTTCCACCATGAGCCAGTACATCACCGTGACAGTCCCTGATCCGGGAGTACCTATTGAGGGACACGAACTGCTCCTGCAGATTGGCATGGACGTAAACGGATTGACCGAATACATCCCCATGGGATATTTCACAGCAGGCAAGCCGAAACGGAACGAGGAGCAGATCGAATTCACTGCTTACGACAGGATGATGCAGACAGAAAAAACCTTTTCCATGACCAGTACCAGCACGGATACAGTGGCTGTGTTAAAGAGAATTGCAGAGATCACAGGCGTGCCGGTAGTCACATCAGGGCTGACTACAGTGAAAATGAAAGTACCGAAAGGCTACAGCTGCAGGGAAGCCCTTTCTTATGTGGCACAGCTTCATGGCTGTTTCGCCATATGCAACCGGAATGGGCAGATTGAACTGCGTACCTATGTGGACAGTGATTATACCGTAGGGACCGGCAGATACTGGGATACCTTCGAACATAACGATTATGCATTTACGGTAGAAAAGCTGACCTGCTACACCGGCCAGGATAAGGATGGAAAAGATATCTCCATCTCTTCCGGAACCGGAGCAAGGACGGTCACATTTTCCAATCCGTTCATGACCCAGAGTATTCTGGACAAAGTGTATAAGGCATTAAAAAGCTTTTCTTATATGCCAGGCACGCTCCGGATGCTGGGAGATCCCAGGTTAGATCCATGGGACATCCTGACAGTCAAAGACCTGAAAGGAAATTCCTACAAGGTACCGGTCATGAAGCTGGAACGGGAATATGACGGAGGCTTCACTGATTCCATAGAAGCGGTTGGATTATCCGAAGAGGAAACGAACTCAAATTACAGCGGTCCGACTACAAAAGAAATGGAGCGTTTTTATGCACAGCTGGTCATGATCGACCAGGCAATGATCAATAAGCTGGATGTGGATACTGCCAATATCACCTATGCAACCATCAAAAACCTGGACGTAGTAAGGGAATATGTCCAGCGCATTGACGGGGAATTCGGAAGCTTTAAGGATCTGACAGCGGTGAATTTCACTGCGGCAAATGCAAAGATTGAGAACCTGGATGCCAGTTATGCAAACATCAAGGTGCTTTTATCCGGATCTGCAGGCGTGGGAGATCTGCAGAACATCCATCTGACCTCCCAGAATGCCGTGATCGATTCAGCACTGATCCGAACTGCGGTGATGCAGACAGTGACCATCAATGACCTGCTTGCAGGCACAATCTCAACGGATAAGTTCCTGATCGCTTCTGATGATGGGGGTATCAGGATCCAGGGAGCAACCCAGCAGTGGTCTGACGCAGACGGTACAGTCCGGATGCAGGCCGGCAGGGATGCAAAAGGGGATTTTACCTTTTCCCTGTTCGATGAGACAGGAAAGGGAATCCTGATCGATGCCACCGGAATCAAGCCGGACGCAATCGCAGACGGCCTGATCGTCAACAAGATGGTTGCGGACAACGCAGGCATTGCCGGTTCCAAACTGGATATCCCTTCTGTGATAAGCGAGATCAACGGAAGCTCCCAGAGTATCAAGAGCAGCCGGATCTGGTTTGATGACCAGAATCAGACATTAAATCAATTGTACGCCTGTATGGATTCCAATCTGACAACCGTGTCCAATAAAGCGTCCAGTGCATCCGAAACTGCGAATGCTGCCAGTAATACTGCAAACGCCGCTTCAGATGCCGCGAAGAAAGCCCTTGAAACATTATCCGGGATCTCCACCCTGGATGCAATCGGGGCAATCCTGGACAATGATGCACATGTGGTACATACCAATACGGATGGTTCTGGAGGGGATTACAGCACGTGTCATACGACTTTTTCCATGTTTCTGGGGGATACCGATGTGTCTGACCATGTAGATCAGATCCTGGCGTCTCCATCTGCAGGAATAACCGGAACCTGGAATGGGAAAACACGTACTTACCAGGTATCGGGGATGGCATCTGACAATGGATACGTAGATATCTCCGGTCTGTATGGACTAGAAGGGAAGGTTCTTGCAGTCGGTGGAAAAGGACTTGTGATTGGCGGGAAGACACTGGTTGTAAAGTCTATGGGATCCTGGATCACAAAAAGATTCTCTGTCAGCAAGGCAAAAGACGGAAAAATTGGTCTCAGCTATGATCTCCGTGCCAGCAGCCAGGTGATTCGGAAACAGAAAGATGAAAAGACGCTGGTTCCTGCCAGCATCACATTTTCGGCATTCAAAAATGATAACGGTCTGATCAGCAGTTATTCCGGAAAGTTCCAGATCGAGGAATCTACAGACAACGGTGAAACTTATGTCCTGAAATATGGCTCTGCTTCTGCAGAGGTCATGAAGATCTATACACCGTCCTCTGCGAAGGTGAACCTGATCCGGTGCACCCTGTACGATGCATCTGGGGTTCAGAATCTGGATACGCTGACAGTGATGATCCTGGCAGATGCCGAAGGACTTGTAGGCGACATCAAAGCTGCCCAGAATGCGGCTGACCAGGCAAAAGAATCCATCCAGACCACGAATCAAAAAGTAGCAAACATACAAACCGGCATGGACGGTCTGAAGGCCACATTGGCAGAGACGACCTCAGATCTTCATGGCCTTACAGATGGAACATTACTGTACAATGCGAAATACCACGACAATGAAAACGGAACCACGACCATAACAGCCCTGGTATACCGTTCTGGCAAAGAAGTAACAAAAGAATACCCTGAATCCTGGTTCTCCTGGAGAAGAAAAACAGAATCCGGGGAGGACTTCCTTGGATATGGGTATTCCATCACAGTAAAAAATGACGATTATACGTTTGGCGGTGTGGTGATCGGAAGATTTTCCACATACACAGCAAAAGCCCTGGCTTTATCCTCGAAACTGCTGATAGTTGGAGAAAAAGCTTTAAATATCAACACCGCATAGGAAAGGAGACAACCATGTTAAAAGGAACCAAATCAATCTCTATGAATTTCAACAGTATCATTGACGGGAAAACCGCTGTATATATGTCAGCCAGCATCCCGGAAAACGGACGCAGCACCCACAGCGTCACCATCCAGGATCAGGACCTGTACGATGCAAACAAAGACCAGTGCCGCAGTGATATCGAAGAATTTGAAAAACTTCTGTATGCAGCGGAAGACGAACAGACAAAATATGCATCATCTGCAGATGACCAGAAAACCGAAACCCAGGAATAAAGGAGGAACAAAGACATGGCATTACCACAGGACGGCGTAAATATGAACGAGCTCCCAAAAACGAGCACCATTCCAACAGGAAAAGAATTACTTTTCATCGATCCGACAACAAACGAAGGTGGTGTGATCACCCTGGAAGACCTCACCAAACAGATCTTACAAAATCTGACCTCCCAGACTTTCGCCCTGGACCAAGGAACAAAGACCTTACCGGCAGCACTTAATGAATTAAATAGTAATGTTATATCTGGTACTTTGCTCAATACTAAGGCAACGATTAAGTATCGAAACTCAGTTATTGTTTTGCTTGTAAGAACAAATAAAACAAGTTCTGCAAGTGGATGGATTGTAGCCGATTTATATGGAACACAAATGCATAACAATGGTGATGGAGGGAATATTTTAGGCATTTCTGTAAAAACAGAAAACGCCGAATTAACCATCGAAGAAACCTCTGATACCATGAGATATTATATTGCGATTGTTCGTTAAATAGTAAGACGAAAATGTCTACATATTATGACAAGGATTTGCTCATTTATGCTGAATCCTTGACCACTGGCAGGTACTTTGTCAACATAACAGACAAAACTAAAAATTCACCTTGCGATTATGGATTTTGTATTATTTATATTGTAAATAAAGACAGAAAAATTATTATATACGACAAAACAACGAATAGTATGTATGCTAACACAAAGATGGATTCTGGAACAACATGGATTGGATGGCGTAAAATATAAAATACCAATTTAGGGTATTCCCATTTAGTCTAAAAGAGCCTCTTTCAAAAAATTCTCCGGTTCCTGTTATTTCTCTCATATTTTTCTGAACGCAAAATAGACCACCATTTCTGGCAGTCTCAAAAATTACGTATAAAATCATTCCTGATTATGAGATATATCGTCTGAAGGATGCTTTTACGTTTTCCTCACTGACTGTTACGTACATCATCGTTGTATCTGGTTTTTGATGTCCTGCATACATCTGAATTTCCTGTAGCGGGATTCCTCTGTTACCAGCATCCGTAAGTAATGTTCGCCGAAACTTGTGCGGATGAGCATGAATCTCTGTCTTGTTGCCTAAAGTCCGGAGCATGGATTGAATCGCCTGCTTTCCCAGCCTGGTGTGTGGTTGTTTATTGCTCACAAATAGGGCTGGATTGTTGTCTTCTCTGGTAGAAAGATATTTCTGCAGGTGATACGCGCAGTCATCTGTCAGATATACCCTTCGTTCCTTCTTTCCTTTTTCTCCATAGATTATTACCTCTTTATTTCCCCAATCAATGTCTTTACGGTTTAATCTTACCACTTCACCTATTCTGGCTGCTGTGCTGTATAAGAACGCCATAATTGCTATGTCTCTCTGGCATCCGGCATTACAGCGCAGATGCTCCATTTCTGCCTGAGAAAATGGTTTCTTAATCATCCGCGGTACCTTGATTTTCTTAAGTCTTCGCATTGGATTTCGGGATATGTAACCTTCATCCGATATCCAGGCGAAAAAACTGCTCAGGTACCGGCGGATCGTGTCCATGTAGCTCATGGAGATCTTGCGCTGTTCCTGGTACATTGCCAGATAATAGCGGATATCGTTTGTTGTGATATCCTGTAGTCTCTTATTTAGGGATGTGACCAGTTTGGTTACACATTCTTTATATCTCTCCAACGTTCCCAGACTGCAGTTCTCTATTCGCTTACTTGCTATGAATGTCCGGAGAACCTTTTCCCAGTGTGATTCTGATGTAACTAGCTGTGTGCATTCCTCTCGAACCTCCACTCCGTGAAATTCTATTGCCATTACATTCTCAAGTTTCTGTAATTGTTCATTCGAGAGAATTTCCTGCATTCTTTCCAGTATTTTATTCTGGATCTGTTCTATATTTGTCAAAACAATGTACCTCCTACAGCTTTATTTTGCCATAGGAAGTGCTTTGTTCACAAACCAATTAAATGGGAAGAGGAAAATCAAAATGCAATTACTCTTAATTTTCCTCCAAAACTAGATGTAGTTACTGTGAGAACACCTTCCGAATATTTTACAGCTTTAATTTTGTATCCATCAAGTGATTGATTTCCGTCTAAAATTTTCATCAAATTTTTTTCGTCATCTTTTTTGCTATAAGTTGGAATCGCATACAAATAATAAGATGTGAGATATGATCCATCCGCGCAAAAGTAAATAAACACAAACCTATGTTTTGGAATTTCAAAGCTATAGGTTGTATATTGTGATGCCGGGATAATAGTTTTTGAAAACAGATTACTATTTTATCGAGAGGAGGTGAGAGAAAAAATGATCTTCGAAAAAGAAATCAACATATATGCCCCGGATGCAATCCTGAAACGCTTCCAGGCAGCAGAAACTAGTGTGGAAGTAACACGCGGAAAGATAGAGGCTCTGATCAGTGAGAGTGAGCTGATCGAACTGCAGAACAGCAAAGCAACTATGTACAGCAAGATGGCCGATATCAAGTTCACCGTTGATGGCCTTACACAGAGTTATTCGGATGTGACAGCCAAATACGACACAGTAACCGGCCAGTACAGTTCCCTGCAGGGAAAGGTTGCGGAATACAAGCAGGGCCTGGATGGTCTGTCTGCAAATCTGAGCAGCGTAAACACCCGTCTGAACAATGATTACAGCACCACAGAAGTCATGAATGCAGCCATATCTGCCAGCATTGAGGGCTTTTCCAGTACAGTTTCAAAAACGTATGCAACCGGGGCGTATGTACAAAAACAGCTGCAGGCAACCGATACAGCAGCGAAAGGCTATGCGAATGATGCAAAAACCTCCGCGGAAACGACAGCCAAGGGCTACGCAGACAACGCAAAAAGCTCTGCGGAAACAACTGCCAAGAGTTATGCAGATGCCGCGAAATCCGCCGCGGACACAGCAGCCAAAGGCTATGCCGATGCCGCCAGACAGAAAGCGATTGACACAGCGAATGCCAATACAGAAGCTCTGCTGAAAGATTACGCCACTGTAACAAGCATGCAATCCGCAATAGATCAGGCAGCAGACCACATCACCAGCACAGTATCCTCCACATATGCCACGAAAGAAGATCTAACTGGAACAGAAACGGATATCTCAGATCTGCAGACCTGGAAAAAAGAAGCCAGCCAGAAGATCACAGACAGTGCGATCGTAAGCACAGTAACCAGTTCCATAGCCTGGGGCAGGAAAGCAGACAAGGCTCAGCTGATCTCCCAGATCAACCAGACTGCAGAATCTGTCACGATCCAGGCATCCAAGATCAGCCTGGAAGGACTGGTAACTGCAAACAATTATTTCAAGATCAACACAGATGGTTCCTACGAATCCATAAAAGGAAAAGTAGGCGGCTGGATTATTGCCACGAATACCCTGAAATCGGTAGATGGAAGCATCATCCTGGATTCAAAGAATAACAGGATCACAACAACTGCAGATTCCAAAGGAAACAAGACGACAATAAAAGCCGGTGTAGTTGCCACAGGAGATCTGGAAACAAAAGAGCTGTATGCAAAGGGCGGGCAGATGCAGATTGGCCCATATACGACAGGATATTCTTATCTGCGTATTCGCTCCCCATTTGAGACAAGCAATGCCGGATCCGGACATATTGAACTGTGTGGTATCCCTACTGTAAAAAGCGGCGGGCATATTGTATTCGGCTCAGATGGAACCACACTTGCTTATCTCGGTTCTTCTTCGAAAAGATATAAAAACCATATACGGGACATCAGCGCAGAAGATGTTGACAATCTGTACAAACTCCCAACAGTAATGTTCGTTTATAAGCCAGGCTATCTGAAGGAAGACAATGATATCCCGATCCCAGGCTTGTATGCCGAAGATGTGGAAAAATACCTTCCTCTTGCAGCCAGGTACCAGAATGGAAAAGTAGAGGACTGGGCAGAAAGAATGATCATCCCGTATCTGATCAAAGCCCTCCAGGAACAGCATAAAGAAATCGAAAAACTGAAAGCAGGGTGAGAGAACATGAACCAGCCAAGAGCAGAGCCATAACCGGCTCTTTTTATTTTACTTAAAATTGCGCCGGCGCAACCGGAGAAAGGAAAAAGATGGAAACAATTGTATCATCCTGTATTAGCGCAGCGGTGACTCTTATTGTGTGCCTGATCAGCAACCATAGTCAGTCTGAAAAAACCAGAGCGCTCATGGAATATAAGCTGGAAGAACTGACAAAAAGAGTTGATAAGCATAATAATGTAGTAGAAAGAACTTATTCCCTGGAGCAGAAAATAGGCGTTCAGGAAGAACAGATTAAAGTTGTAAACCATAGAATAGCAGATTTGGAGAAATAGGAGAATAATTATGGAACAGATTGTAAATTATGTAAAACCAGAACTTATTGTAGTAGCCATCGCATTATATTTTGTAGGCATGGCTCTTAAACAGGCGCAGGCAGTAAAAGATAAGTACATCCCGCTTATCCTTGGCGGAATCAGTATCGCTATCTGCGCAATTTATGTGACTGCTACCTGTACATGTAATACCGGACAGGATATTGCAATGGCAATCTTTACAGCAATCACGCAGGGAATCTTGGTTGCAGGACTTTCTACATACGTGAATCAGATTATTAAACAGACAAACAAGGATGAATAATTCAGGGGATGAGTGATCATCCCTTTTCTCTATGAAAGGAAAATCATATGGAACTTAAAGGAATTGACGTCTCTGCCTGGCAGGGACAGATCGACTGGAAGTCAGTGGCAGCCTACGGAATGGATTTAGCCATCCTTCGGATCACAGAAGCCGGAAACGTAACGGATAAATATTTCGAAAGAAACTATACAGAATGCCAGAAATACAATATTCCAACAGGCGTATATAAATACTCGTATGCGATGACCATCACAGAGATCCAGAGTGAAGCCAGAAAAGTAGTTTCTGTCCTGAATGGAAGAAAACTGCAGTCTCCCGTATGGCTGGATCTGGAATACAACAGCCAGAGAAGCCTGGGAGCAGAAAACATACATAAGATGGCAGAAGCCTTTGAAAAGATCATCACAGCAGCCGGCTATAAGTTCGGCATCTACTGCAACGTGGACTGGTATATGAACGTGATCTGCAGTCATCTGAAGAAATACGATTTCTGGATCGCACGCTATCCGGCAAATGATGATGGATGGCTTCAGGAACGTCTCCGCCCAGACTTCGGCGTCGGCTGGCAGTACAGCTCCAAGGCCAAGATTCCTGGAATCAATGGAACTGTAGACCGGAATGTATTTTACAAAGATTACAAGGATGAAGAAAAGAAAGGGGACGCAGAAATGGCAAAGACAAAAGAACAGATCATTCAGAATGTGCGAAATGATGCAGTGGACTTTGCAGTGAAGATCGCAAACGATAATGACCATGGATACAGCCAGAGAATCAGAAGCCTGTATGAAATCGACGCACCGAAATCTTTCGACTGCAGCTCTCTGACTCTGACTGCCTATTACTACGCTCTCATGAAAAACGGACTGACGCAGCAGGCGCGGTATCTGAAGGAGCACTGCAGCTACACCGGCAATATGCTGGAAATGTTAAACTGCGGGTTTGAGGTCGTGGCCAGAAATCAGACAGCGCATGCGCAGATGATCAAAGGCGATCTGGAACTCAACACTACACATCATGTAGCAATGGCGATTAGTAAGGACAACATTGTCCATGCCAGAAGCTCCGAGGGAACGACGGACACAAAGGACAATTCTGGAAATGAGATCAGAACTCAGCCGTGGTATCTGTATAGTCACGGATGGACTCACCGTTTGAGATTTACGGGTAATGGTATTGACTTTACTGCATTAACTACTGATACCGACAAACCAGCAGTTAAACCGACAACACCTACAGGGGGTAAATATATGTTTGAACCAAAAACTGTAAAAGCAGGAGACAAAAACACATCCGTATTATTGCTTCAGGAGATTTTAAGAGCTAGAGGATTTAAGGGAAAAACCGGCAAAGCCCTGAAACTTACCCGGAAAGCAGATGCCAACACCATCTATGCCCTCAAAGCCTACCAGGAATCCAGAAAAGAGATTCTTGCCGTAGATGGTGTATGTGGACCCGCAACCTGGAAAGACCTGATCGCGATCTAAATAAAATAACCAACCGGGGTACAAATAATACCCCGGTTTTACAAGATATTGTATCAACTTCATTACTTCTTATTATATTATAGGTTACTGCAATCCGGTGGCCCAGATGGTGAGATCGGCGCATCCATGCGCTATCTGTCCCAAAGATTTACCATGCCGAACCGGATGGCGGCAGCGGTTTTGAATGATATTGGGACGGAAGAACTGGCGCACTTAGAAATGGTCTCCACCATCGTTCACCAGCTTACCCGGGATCTGTCCATGGAAGAAATCGAGAAATCTGGATTTGGTCCTTATTATATTGATCATACAGTGGGAGTATGGCCGCAGGCAGCAGGAGGGGTTCCGTTTAATGCCTGCCAGTTCCAGAGCAAGGGAGACCCGATTACAGATTTGTTCGAGAATCTGGCAGCAGATGGTGCAACTGCATAAGTGCAACATAGAAGTGTTAAGTAGAAGTTCTATATAATCTGGTGTGCCAGACACCAGATTTTACAGAACTTAGAAATTCCAATGTATTTCAATCGGGACATTTCTTGTCCCTGGAATCCGTTTTCCTACTAATATATAATCAATTAGAGTTTCAACGGTTTCTCTGTCTAAATGTTCAAGATTTGTGTATTGCTCAATAAGCTGGCGGCGATTATCGCCTGTCTGGATTTTTCTCTCAATTACATCAAGCTGTTTTTGCGTTTCAATCACCAGCTTTTCAAGCCGTTCTCTGTCATTTGTGAAGTCTTTTGACAAATTCAGGAAATCATTTTCGGAAAGAATCCCTTTTACTTTATCAAGATAAAGTTCTCTGATTACCTTTGCGTCTTCTTCAATCTTTTTTTGATAAGTAGCAAGTTGTGTTTCTAAAGCAGTTTTTTTCTCCTTTACGTTGGAGTGAAATTCCACGTTCTGTTCCAATTCATCTTTATCAAGATATTCTTGTGATAACTTGTTCAGTTCAGAAATAACTGCCTGCTCCAACTTCTTCACAGAAATAAATGAGCCTATGCAAGCGTCCTTTGCAACATGGCGATTTGAACATTGTAAATAATGTCTTCCATCTGTCTGTTTATTAGAACGCATGGTATAGCCACAGTTCATGCAGCGAGCTTTTCTGGCAAACAGCCCTATGGTTCCTACTGTAAATGGTTTTGCTTTTTCAGCTACCATAGATTGTACTCTATCCCAAAGTTCACGGTCAATAATCGGTTCGTGTGTTCCCTCTACTCTGTACCATTCCTCTTTAGGTCTGGGCTTATTTTGTTTTGTCTTATACGAAACACTGCCGTATTTTCCTTGAACCATATTTCCGATATAAATTTCATTTGTCAGCATATCGGAAATAGCAAAATATTTCCATAAGGTACTATTTTTTCTGGTAGGCTGCTTATAGCGTAAACCATGAAGCCGTTTATATTCCGTAGGGTTTGGAATCCCACGGTCATTCAGCATACGGGCAATCGCTGTTTTGCCATATCCCTGTGAAAATAAAGTAAAAACTTCTCTGACAACAGCAGCAGCTTCTTCATCAATAATCAGGTGTCCCTTTTGCTCGGGGTCTTTTTTATAACCATAAAGAGCAAATGCACCAATATGAAATCCATTCTTCCGGCGGTCAGTCAATACGCTGCGGATGTTTTCCGACATATCCTCTAAATACCACTCATTAACCAGACCATTGATTTGTCTTGATTTTTTATTTCCTTTATTAGCGGTATCTGCATTATCTACAATACTGATAAAACGAATCCCCCAAATAGGAAACAATCCATGTATGTATTTTTCCACTAACTCTAACTCTCTGGTAAATCTGGATTGTGTTTTACAGAGGATAATATCAAATTTTCGGTGTTCAGCGTCATTTAACAGTTTGTTAAATTCTGGTCTTCGTCTATCTGAACCAGTATAATCGTCATCACTGTATATATTGTAGACTTCCCAGCCTTGTTCCAATACATATTGAATCAGCATGGATTTTTGATTTTGAATACTGTTACTATCATCAGTTTCATGTTGTTTGTTTCTATCTTCTTCTGATAAGCGGCAATAAATAGCAACTTTTGACTTTGTGTTCATCATATTTTATCTCCCTTAAAGAGAAGATAAAACAAACATTCCACCTACACTTATTATACCGTGTTGGGAAATGTTTGTCTATCATTTTACAGGTAATACCTGCCCTTTGGATTTTTCTAATTGATTGATAAGTTCTATCCATTTTTGATTGAACTCTTTTTTTAATGCCGACTTATCTTCACACTTAAATACATTTTTGCAGGAAATTTCTGCTTCTTTTGGCATAATTCCACCTCACAGTCTTTACTATGTTTACAGACTATGCAAAAATGCTTGTTCATTATGAAAGAATCATCCTTAGCAAACCGAACAGCTTTCGCTAAAGCTCATGGGAATCTCACCCCTGCATGGTTCTCATCCAGCCGT
>OLRT01001602.1_pt1 | contig 15481 bp, 14 predicted proteins | sample 1672021 | NCBI WGS metagenome assembly OLRT01 (sample SAMEA3136637, study PRJEB25190) | human gut metagenome | reverse complement strand
CGACACCTATCAGGTTCAGGTCGTTTCTTGGTACGACAACGAGAACTCCTACACCTCTCAGATGGTCCGCACCATTAAGTACTTCGCTGAGCTGTAATCTGCGAGTAGCTTAACTGCGAATTGAATAGCTGAAACCGCCCCTTCCGGGTCAAACCGGAAGGGGCGGTTTTTGTTCTATTTGCGGCGGCGGGGCGCTGGGTAACGTTGCGGGGTATCCGTCTGCTTGAGCAAATAATCAACACTGACGTTATAAAGTGCGGAGAGTGCAACGAGGATTTCGGCGGTAAGCTGTTGTGTGCCGGTTTCGATATAACTGTATTTGCGCTGTGTAATGCCGATTTTGTCGGCGACATGCTGCTGCGTGTAATCGTTATCCTCACGCAATTCCCGGACGCGGTTCTCCATGATATATCTACCTGCTTTCCTTTTTAGTAAAAGGATATGCTAGATAGAATTTGTCTATTGACTTTTAGATAAAATTTATCTAAAATAGAAGATAGAAACTGTTGTATCCGACAACAGGGAGGAGAAAAGCATGGACGAATTAAATAAGCAAAGCATCGTAGATGAAAACACTTCTACACAGCCGGGCAAGGAAAACGAGCAGCGTGCGCAGAATGTAGCAGGGGAGAGCACTGCTGCACCGGAAATGCAGGTGGGTAAACTTATCTGCCCGCGCTGCGGAAATGCTTTCGACCAGAAGGAGAAGAAGTGCCCACATTGCGGTATGAAGAACAATTTGAAACTGTGTAAGACCTGTGGTGCAACGATTGCCAAAAATGCGAAGCGCTGCCCGAAGTGTGGGGCAAAGAATAAGAAGCCGATTTATAAAAGGGTTTGGTTTTGGATAATTGCTGTTATTTTTGGCTGGTGGTTGGTCGGAAACGTCAAAAACGCGATAGGAAAGGCTGTAACAGGAACAACGCTTTCGCCAGAAGAGGCTATTGTAGGTGTGTGGATTGCTGATACGGCATACGATGATAAGATGCAGGAAATCGAATTGAGTGATGAAGAAAAAAGCATAAAATTAGTGTTTAACGAGGATCACACGGCAACGGTTATTATGGCTGGGATTTCTATGGGAGACCGTAACTGGGAGTACCATAAAACAGATATTGATGGGAATATGATTTATTCAATAACTGAAGGGGAGGGAACATTTGAAATTGCGGGGCCTCGCGGAAAATATAAGGCGTATAACGGACAATTAGTTATGGATGCGGATGAACAGATAATATTGTTTGAGAAAAGCGCAGATGAGACGACAGGGGACTATAATAATATTGGATCAGTGGATGGATTATTGGATTCAATCAATAGACTATCGGAACTGGTAGACAATATGGACACTGACGGAACCAGTATCACGCAAGGGAAGAAGAATGCGCTGAAAATGGCAGGTGAATATCTGGACCTGAAAGGATTTTCGTATTCGAGCTTGGTTGAACAACTGGAGTATGAGGGATTTAGTTATTCCGAGGCAAAATACGCGGCCGATAATTGCGGGGCTGACTGGAACGAACAGGCGGCGAGAAAAGCGACGGAATATTTGAATCTTAAATCTTTTTCACGCAACAAATTGATAGAACAGCTTGAATATGAGGGCTTTACACGTGAGCAAGCAGCTTATGGCGTGAACAAAGCCTACTAAAACGAAAACGCACTTGCCGTCGATTTGATGGCAAGTGCGTTTTTCACTCATTGGTATCTCCTTCCCGCAGCAGCCGCTTAAACAACAGCGGGTAATTGCTGGCACCGTGGGCGATGTGGTAAACATAGACTGTCTCCCCAAGGAGCCTGTACACACAGATGTATTTTCCTGCAATCACGTACCGATACCAAAGGGCACGCAGGTCTTTGTCACGGGGGAGGGAGCCGGACAGAGGAAACTGCTCCAACCGGGAAAGGCTGTCCAAAATCCGGTTCGTGATTTTCCGCGCAGAGTTCGGCCCCACAAGATTCATGTGGAGCTGCGCGATTTGCTCTAACTCCCGCTGAGCAGGCTCTAAAATGACAAGATCAGCCATGCGCGTAAATCGCCTCCAGCCGCTTGCGGGATTCTTCCAGCGTGTAAGCGGGGGCACCGACAAGGCGGGCTTCCTCGGCGGCTTCCAACTTGGCGCGGAGTTTCAGCGTTTCCTCGCGCTGTTCAAAGGCTTCGATGCTCATGACAACAAGGTCGCCCTCACCGTTTTTAGTGATATAGATAGGCTCGGCTTCGTCGTGCGCCAATTCGGAAATCATGCCGTAATCATTGCGGAGTGCGGTAGAAGATTTGATAATCATAGAGCAGCCTCCCATGTTTATTATTCTACCCTAATTCTAGCAGAATAATAAACAAACCGCAAGGGGAAAATCTTCACGCAGATCGTCAAAAAACGGTGCGCAATTCTGCGCAACTGGTTGACGCTGAACCTGCTATTTGTTATAATAGTAACGAACCCCGTATACAAAAGAATGGAGGAAAGTATCTATGCTGCAATCCCTGAAGCAGAAAACCCTGGTCGGCAAACTGTGGGCCATCATCGTCCTGGCTGTGGCGGCCATCTTCATCGGCGTGGTGTTCGGGCCAGGCATCGCAAAAATGATCGCTGGGCCGACCCATTTCGCACCGCTGGATGACCATGACGTCCTTTCCCTGCAAGGACAGTATCTCGAAGCGGACATTGACACCTTGATTGACTACTATGCCGAGACCGTCGTGAGCGAGAGCGGCAGGCCGGACAAGGTCAGCGCCCGCGAGTACATCATGCCGGTCAACACCCCCGACGCCACCGTCTACATCGGTGTGGAAGTACCCAAGCCCAAAATCAGCGACGCCGAGGCGGTCGTTGCCGATACCGAGCGGCTTATCGATGACGAGGACGGCAGTTATGAGTGGGACGGCTCCTACGTGTCGGTGCGCGGCACGCTGCAGCCCATGGATGATGAGACCCGGCAGCTGTGGGAAGATTACTTCATTGACGCCGGTTTTAGCTATGATGATATCGGTCTGTTTGACGACTGCACAGCCCTTCCGCTGGTGCTGACCGACGGCGAAATCGACGGCCAGGACACGTTTGTGTATGGTTTTATGGGCGTCATCGGCGTTCTGCTGGTGGTGCTGGCAATCTGGTTCGTGGTTCATTCCCTGACCGGTGGCTTCCAGAAGCAGATTCGCAACTACATCAAGGCTTCGGACGACCCGCAGGCCACCGAGCAGGCCCTCGACCGCTTCTACGAGGACACGATGCAGGATGGCAAGGTCCGCATGAGCCGCAGCTGGCTGATGTACGACAAGGGCGGCAATTCCTGGGTGCTGGCCGGTGACGACGTGGTCTGGGCCTACCAGTACACAGTGCGCCACAAAGCTTACGGCATCCTGACCGTGAGGAAAGAGCTGATGGTGCGCGTTTTCGGCGCGAAGGAGAAACGTGCCTGCCACGATATCTACGTCCGCAATGAGGACGAAGCGCAGGAAATTTTGCAGCAGATGGCCCGCACCTACCCGGATGCGCTGATCGGCTACGACAAGGACATTGAGCGCAAGTATCGCGCCAACCCGGCGGCGTTCCACCAGGCGGTCATCACTGCCCGCCACGCCCCAGCTGCCCCCGCAGCCGAGCCGACCGAGCCCGCGCAGGAGCCGGAGAGCAAGCCGCTGTATACCTAAAGTAAAAATTGCCCGATGGCACTTGATGCCATCGGGCAATTTTTTGGCAAAATTTACTTCTGCGCTTCTTTTTCGGCTTTCTCCGCAAACGCAATCATCTTGCTGTACGTTTCCTCGCTCAGGTCGTGCTCGACCTTGCAGGCGTCCTTCGCGGCAACATCCGGGTCAACGCCCAGCGCGACGAAGAACGCCGTCAGCTTGCGGTGGCGGCCATAGATGCGCTGGGCAATTTCCATGCCCGGCGCTTCCAGCTTGATAAAACCGTCGGCATCCATCGAAATATAGCCGTTCTCACGCAGGTTTTTCATGGCGACACTGACGCTCGGCTTGGAAAAGCCCATCGCCACCGCAATATCGATCGAGCGCACAGAACCCTTCTGTTCCTGCAGCATCAGAATTTTTTCGAGATAATCCTCTGCGGATTCGTGAATATTCATGGGCGCAGCCCCCTTCCGAACTGAAATATTGTTCAAATTGTTATTGCATCTATCATACCACACCGCGCGGCAGTTTGCAAGGCTGAATCCGTACAGCTCCAGTAAATGCTGCCGCGGCTTCACCAAGTAAAAGCGCGGTATCATCCTTTAGGATGCGTACTTCCAGTGTGCCGCCGGGCATCTGCACCAAAATCGGCACGCCGCGTCCGCTGCGGCCGGTCAGCACAGCGGAGGCCGCCACGGCGCAGGCCCCGGTCCCGCAGGAGAGCGTGGCCCCGCTGCCGCGCTCCCAGACTGTCACGGCGAAGGCTGTGGGGCTGATCTGCCGCGCGAACTCCACGTTGATGCCCCCGGGGAACGCCGGGTGGTGTTCCAGTTCCCGGCCATACAGGGCCAGGTCAGCCCCCTCGGGCGGGGTATCACCCACAAAAACAACGCAGTGCGGGTTGCCCACGGCCACGCAGTTGACACGCCAGCTGCGCCCGCCCGTGCAGAGCGGCACATCCAACAGCGGCCCGCCGCCCAGGTCGGCGGTGCCCACGTCAGCCCCCAGCGCCGAGAAATGCCCCATTTCCACCTGCCATAACCCCGCGCCCACGTGACGCAGCGTGCGCCGCCCGGCGTTGGGCGTGTCGATGCGGATGCAGTCCCGCCGGACGCCGTGGGTGTATAAAAATTCCGCTACACAGCGTACACCGTTGCCGCACATGGCCCCCTCGCTGCCGTCGGCGTTGAACATCCGCATCGCGGCGTCGCCGTCCGCCAGCAGCGGGGGACAGATAAAAATGACCCCATCGGCCCCCACGGAAAAATGCCGTCGGGACAGCGCCACGGCCAGCGCGGCGGCGTTTGGCGGCAGCCCGGCGGCGCGGCAGTCCAGGTAGATATAATCGTTGCCGGCGGCCTGCATTTTGGTAAAATTCAGTTCCACATGCCCACCTCCCGGCCCATCGTATGCAGCTTGCATAAAATTTAACACTTACCCCCTTGACATTCAGCCGCAGATACGCTATATATTAAATGTATATCTGTGTTTATAAAGGAGTTAAATTATGGATTCCGAAGTTTTCAGCCGCATCCGTGGCTATCTGGCAGAACAGCTGGAAGTCGATCCTGAGAAGATCACCCCCGACAGCGACATCGTCAACGATTTCGGCGCGGACAGCCTGGATGTTATCGATATGATCACCGTCCTGTCCGACGAGTTCGGCGTTGAGATCCCCGACGAGGATATCGAGAATTTCCACACCGTCGGTGACGTGGTAAATTACCTGGAAGACCGTATGTAATGCTTGCGGCGCTGCTGCCGCGGACAAGTTTAGAATTTGTGTGAGGATTAACAGGAAATGGCAAACGATAAGAAAAAAATGGTCGAAGCGATCACCGCACAGGAGGTCGATTTCGCCCGGTGGTACACCGATATCTGCACCAAGGCCGAGCTGGTCGAGTATTCCAGCGTCAAGGGTTTCGTGGTGCTGCGTCCCTATGGCTACGCCATCTGGGAAAACATCCAGAAGAACCTGGACGCCCGCTTTAAGGCCACCGGCCATGAGAACGTGGCAATGCCTGTGCTCATCCCCGAAAGCCTGCTGAAGAAGGAGGGCGAGCTGGTCAACGGCTTCGCCCCCGAGGTCGCCTGGGTCACGGCCGGCGGCAGCGACCCGCTGGAAGAGCGCCTTGCGGTGCGCCCCACCAGCGAGACGATGTTCTGCGACCATTTCAGCCATGTGCTGCACTCCTACCGCGACCTGCCCATGCTGTACAACCAGTGGTGCAGCGTCGTCCGCTGGGAGAAATCCACCCGTCCGTTCCTGCGCACCCGCGAGTTCTGGTGGCAGGAAGGCCACACCATCCACGAGACCGCCGAGGAAGCCAAGGCCGAGACCGAGCAGCAGCTGAACTGCTACGCAGACTTTGCCGAGCATGACCTGTGCATTCCCGTGCTGAAGGGCCGCAAGACCGACAAGGAGAAGTTTGCCGGCGCCGAGGCCACCTACACCATCGAGGCTATGATGAAGGACGGCAAGGCTCTGCAGAGCGGCACCAGCCACTACTTTGGCGATAAGTTCAGCCGCGCTTACGACGTGACCTTCACCGGCCGCGACAACACCCTGCAGTATCCGTTCCAGACTTCCTGGGGTGCTTCCACCCGCCTGATCGGCGCGATCATCATGACCCACGGCGATGACGACGGCCTGATCCTGCCCCCTGCCATTGCCCCTGTGCAGGTAGTCATCGTGCCTGTTGCCGCCCACAAGCCCGGCGTGCTGGACAAGTGCCGTGAGCTGGCTGCCGAGATCGGCAAGTATGCCCGCGTGAAGCTGGACGACAGCGACAAGCAGCCCGGCTGGAAGTTTGCCCAGTGGGAGATGAAGGGCGTGCCCGTGCGCCTGGAAGTCGGACCCCGCGACATCGAGAACGGCCAGTGCGTGCTGGTCCGCCGTGACACCCGCGAGAAGCAGTTCGTCAAGTTTGACGAGCTGGCCACTGCTATCCCCGCCGCCATGGACGCCCTGGCTAAGGACCTGTACGACCGCGCCCTGGAAAACCGCGAGAAGCGCACCTACAGCGCCACCACCATGGACGAGATCAAACAGATCGCCAAGGAGCATACCGGCTTTATCAAGACGATGTGGTGCGGCGACCTGGCCTGCGAGGAAGCCATGAAGGAGCAGGCTGGTCTGTCCAGCCGCTGCATGCCCTTTGCCCAGGAGCATCTGAGCGACGTTTGCCCCGTCTGCGGCAAGCCCGCCCAGAAGATGGTCGTTTGGGGCGTTGCCTACTAATTCGTAAAAATAAAAGCGGTGCCGCAAAGCGCCGCTTTTTCTGTATCGGTGAAAAGTATCATGTCTGTGCTGGTTTTAACATTGGGGCTGTATATGCTGGGGCTGCTGCTGGCGGCCGTCGGCAGCCGGTTGGCAGGGCGCTGCACCACCTGGTGCTGTGCCCTGCTGGGCCTGCCCATGTGGGTAGTGGGCGGCACCATTGCGCCGTTCTGCCTGGCTTTACCCCAGCTGATGCTGGCGCTGCTGGCCGCCGGCATGGGCATCACCGGCCTGGCGGTAGGCACGGCGCTGGCCGGTGCCGTTACCAATGTAGGGCTGGCGCTGGCACTCTGCCTGCTGGGCGGCAACGGCCAGCCTGTGGTGGCCGACCGGCAGGAGTTTTGCCGCAAATGCCTGCTGCTGGCGCTTTCCTGCGGGATCATCGCCCTGTTTGTGCGGGACGGCACCCTAAGCTACACCGGCACCGGACTGCTGATGCTGCTGTTCGTCATCTTTGTTTTGTCCAGCATCGTCTACCAGCACCAGTTTATTTATGGCGAGCGGTACGAACCGATCTCTACCGACGGCTGCACCGCCATCCCCCCAGCGCAGGATTACGGCTACACCGCCCGCACAATGGCCTTCCCCGTGATGAACCTGCGCAACTCGCTGAAAAACCTGGCCGGTGTAGTGGGTGGGCTGGCGCTGCTGGCCGTCGGGGCGCGGGCGCTGGTATACAGTGCCACCACCATTGCCAATTTGACCGGTACCATTCAGGCCTTGTGGGCGGCGACGCTCATCAGCTTTGGCTTCTGCCTGCCCCTGCTGGCAGAAGCACTGGGTCACCCCTTCGGCTCGCTTTGGAAGCGGTTCGACGCCCGCTGCCGCTTCTACCCTGCTGACACGCTGCCCATCCAGCTGTTGAACAGTGCCATTCTAAATTTAACGCTGGCGCTGCCTATTTCCAGCTTGATGTACCGCCACCGCCTGCCGGTGGGCGCACAGTTCCGCGCCTATGAGGTGCCCATTTTGGCTGCCATGGCGCTGGTGCTGCTGGCCGAACCGCTGCTGCGCCGTCGCCTGCACCGCTGGCAGGGTGCGGCCTGCCTGGTGCTGTACTTTTTGTACCTGGCGGCGGTCTCCTTCGCGCCCCGGGCCGGCGCGTAAAGTTTTCAACAAGACGAATCCCCCCGCGGAAAACTCCGCAGGGGGATTTGCTGTTTTAGTAAGTCGTCAACGTTGTGCCGACGAAGTAGTGTGTCAGGATGTCGCGGTAGCTCCAGCCGTTGCGGGCATAGCCGATGGCGCCCCACTGGCTCATACCGCAGCCATGACCGTAGCCGTACACATCAAAGATAAAGCAATCCAGATCAGCGTTGTAGCTGACGGTGAAGCACTGGCTGCGCAGGCTGCGGCCGTCCACGCTCTGGCGGGCCAGCAGATTCTCGCGGAACCAGCGGCCGCTGACGGTGCCCACGCTGGCGTCCGGGCCGACCTGGATCTTGGCCACCCAGCCGTAGGCATTGGCGGATTGGATGGTGAACCAGCTGTTGGGGTCGACGCCGGAAAGATCGATGTCCATCACATCTTTAATGCGATCCTGCAGCGTCTGGCGGGAGAAGCGGGCCGTGCCGCTGGAGTTGCCGTTGGTGTTCCAGTTGGTGGCGATCTGCTGGTCGTAGGGGCTGTCCACGGCCTGCAGCCAGGCGCGGTCGTTGCCCCAGACCTCGGCGGCCGAGGCAGTGCCGGTGCTGGCGGAGGCAAAGTAAGGCGTAAAGCAGACCTGGCCGTTGTAGGTCACCAGCACGTGGGCGACCTCCTGGGCAGCGGCCAGCGCGGCAGCGCCCGGCTCGGCCCCCAGCACGGAGGGGTAGCCCGACTGGCTCAGGATCCAGCAATGGGTGGCCACGCATTGGGCCTTGTAGGCCTCGGCAGGGGCGCTGGAGCCAAGCTCGTTCTGGGCCACCATGGCCAGGCAGCGCACCAGGTCCATCGTCTGGGCGGTGCCGTTCATCGTTACATTGATGGTCTCGCCCTCGGCGCTGGTGCCGCCATTGTTGGTGTTATTGTCGCCGCTGTTGTCCGGCGTATCCGGCGTGGTATCGCCGTTTTCGGTGCTGTCGCTGCCGTCGGCGGTGCTGTCCGCCGGGGCGGGCGTGGGGTTGGCGTTGGCGATCTGGTCCACCGTCACGGTCTGCTCGGGCAGGGTGCCTTCAGCGCCCTTGTTCAGGTCGGTCTCGGTGGCGTTGGCCGAGCCTGCCACATCGGTCAGGCCTGCCATCAGCTTATCGGCACTGGCCAGCAGGGCGTCGGTGCGCTGCTGCATCTCGCTGGCGGCCTGGCTCAGGTCGGTGCTGGTGTCAGCGCTGTCGCTGGCCGTCTGGCTGCTGCCGCGGTTGGCGGCAGTAGCGGCGCTTTGCTTGGCGTAGCGGTCGATGCTGGCACCCAGCAGGGCGCTGACGGTGGGCATCGGCTGATTTTTACTCTGGTACTGCACGGCAGTCAGCAGGGGTTCGTCCGCCGCCGTGATGGCCGATGCGTTGAGCACCTCGGCCTCGCCGTCCTCGATGAGGCGGCCGGTGACACAGAGCTGCACACCGGCGTCCTCGCTGGGGGCGGTCAGAGTCAGGAAGCGGGATGCGTCCCCCACTTCCACCTCGGTATCCCACAGGCTGCGGGCCTGGATGCCCGCCACGAAGCGGAGGTAATCGTAGTAGCTGGACAGGTCGGTGCTGCCGTAGAGGTCGAAGGCGCCGTCGCCCTGCTCGGCGGGGTCGTAGTAGTAAACGGCCAGCACCTTAAAGCGGTAGGCGCGGCCCGGCAGGTAGAGGGTAAAGCCGCTGTTGGCCTTGATGCCCTCCTCGGTGGTAAGCGGGGTGAGCAGGGCGTCGGTGGAGGCCAGCACCGTGTTGCCGGGGGCGGTGCTGTTCAGCGCGCTGGCTGTGGCAAAGCGGGTCTGGGCAGTTTCGCCGTCAGCATTTTCGGCAGTGGCAGTATCAGCCGCGTAGACAAAGCGGCCCTCCATACCGGGGAAGCCCAGGTAGCCTACCACGCCGGGCAGCTTCTCGGTGCCCTTGGTCAGGTAGCTTTCGGCGGTGTTGTCGTACAGGACGGTGCCGTAGCTTTTGGCGGCAGGGCGCGCGCCCAGGTCGTTGCTGAAGAACCAACACAGCGCCGCAGCGCCGCCCACGATGACCAGCGCCAGCACCACCAGCACGGTGACAACCATGCGGCGGCGGCGCTTCTCGCTCTTTTCGATCATGGCAAGGCTGTGGTTGCGGATACTGTTGGCGGCTTCGGTCTCCGGTTTCTCGGCATGGCGGCGGCGCGGCGGAGGGTCCGTATCCGTGTCGTCGCTGTCGGCGTCATCAAACAGGCGGCTGGCGGCTTTGGTAAAGTCCTCGGCAGTGGTGGTGCGGCCCGCAGCGGCATCGGCTTCGTCCGCCGCCTGGGCAGCAGCCAGGGTCTCGGGGTCAAGCTCTGCCGAAAAATCCGGCACATCATCGTCCAGAATGGATGGCGCCGGGCTGCGGCGGATGGTGGCCTGCTGTTGTTCTGCCGCAGGCTGGGCGGCATCTGCTTCGGGGGCCGGGGCACGGCGGTTCACCCGCAGACTGCGGGCGGTACGGGCGGCTTCTGGGCCGGCAGTACGGATGTCCAGCGGGTCAGTGGTGTCGACAGTTTCAGCGGGTTTGCTTTCCTCCTCCAGCTCCGATTCAAACCGGATGGTACCGGTGGGTTCGGACACTGCCGGGGGTGCGGTGTGGGTGCGGCCCACATTCAGGTGGCGGGTCGCGCCGGGGTCAGCGGATTCCGCCGGGGCAGGTTCAGGCGTCGGCGGGGCCACCGGTTCGGCGGTGTCAAAGTCCAGCATCGGCTCAAAGTCTGCGGTGCGGTCCGGCTCAGTGGTGGGGGGTGTGCGGCGGCGCAGCGAGAACCGCACCGTGTTGCCCCGATCGCGCCCGGCTTCGGACACGATGAGCAGCGGCCGCTCCCGCCCAGGGCGGAAGATGATGCAGGAATCGGTCAACCGCAGGCCCAGCACGCGGCGGCGCAACAGGTCCAAGATTTGGTTGCCGATGGTGGCATCGTTCAGATCCGGCGGCAGCGCGCAGGCGGCAGCGCCGTGGTTATCGCAGATCAGCACAAAGGGGCACTGGCCCACGGTAACGGGCATGTACACAGCGGCAAAGTCCGCCCCGGCGGCCTGCATGGCAGCCAGGGCGCGCCCTGCGGCGGCCTGCACCACATCGCCGGGGAATTTTTTCAAGAGCTGGGGCGGCACCACGATCTGCTTTTCCTTTTTGGGGTCGGCGTAGCTCTCGGTGCCAAAGTCAAACACGGCTTCGCTGTGGGGCAGCGGCTGTAAGAGTGCGCCAACTAAGCGGCCGGTCGTTTCGTCCGCCGCCACCAGCAGCTTGCGCTTTTCCAGCAGCGTGTCCAGCGTGGCCTGGGCCAGGCTGGTCTCGCCGGTGGCAAACACATCATCGCCAAATTTGCCGCGCAGACGCTGCACCCATTTTTCGCAGTACTGCTCGGCCATGGCGCGGTTGGGCGCACTGACCTGCACGCAGACGGCAAACTCGCCGTCACGTTCCAGCAGGCGCAGGCCAGGGCAGCCATCGGCCCGTGCCTGACGCAGCACTGCCGAAACTTCCGCCGCCGTTGGGCCGAAGACGCGCAAAATTCTCAGTTCTGTGTTTACCATGTTGAACCTCTAGTCAAATATCCATTGTTGTGGCCGGGGTATCAGGGGTGATGGCCAGGCTGTCCGGCACAGGCAGGCCCAGCGCCATGCGGCGCAGCATATCCAGCGCGTACATGGCGGCGCGGGCGCGGATGACACTGCGCTCCCGGTAGCCGCCCAGGGTCAGCCGCATGAGGCAGCCCGTGTTGGTGCGGGCGTCGGCACCGGCCAGGTAGACCGTGCCTACCGGCTTGCCGGGCAGTTCCCCTCCGGGTCCGGCCAGGCCGGTGATACCCACGGCCAGCTCCGCGCCGGATTCTTTCGCCGCGCCAAAGGCCATGGCAGCAGCCACGGGGCCGGAAACCACGTTGTACTGTGCAATCGTCTCTGCCGGGACGCCCAACAGCTTTTGCTTGGCGGCCTCGGCGTAGGTGACAAAGCCGTAGCCAAACACCTCGCTGGAGCCGGGCACATTGGTCAGCCGCTCGGCAATCATGCCGCCGGTGCAGCTTTCAGCCGTGGCGGCATGCAGGCCTTTTTCCCGCAGCACGCGCACGACGGTGTATTCCAGCGCAGGCACGTCCACGTCATAGGCGGCATCGCCCAAAATCCGGCGGAACTCCTCCAGCCGTTCGCGGCAGGCGGCCTCGGCGGCTTCGGGGGTTGTTTCCCGCGCAGTTACGCGAATTTCGCACTCACCGGTCTTGCAGTAGATGGCGGCGGTGGGGTTGGTGCTTTCAAACAGCGGGGCCACCTTGCTGGCGATGGCGCTCTCGCCGCCCAGCACCCGAAGCGTGTGGCTGTGGATGGTGCAGTTCTGGCGGGCCAGCAGCAGAGGGCGCACCTGCTCCAGCCACATGGCTTTCATCTCCCGGGGTACGCCGGGCATCAGGGCCGCGCAGTGGCCCTGGGCGTCCTCGAACCAGGCACCGGGGGCGGTGCCGTGGTCGTTGATGATCTTGCGGCCGTTTGTCGGCACCATGGCCTGCTTGCGGTTATTCTCGGTGGGGCGGCGATTCGTGCGGGCGAAGAAGGCCAGAATCTTGTCCCACTCCGCCTCATCAAAATGCAGGGTGTCGCCAAAGGCTTCGGCCACTGTCTCCTTGGTCAGGTCGTCCTCGGTAGGGCCAAGACCGCCGGAGAAGATGAGCAGGTCGCTGCGGCTTTTAGCCTGGGTCACCAGCTCCCGCAGGCGGGCGGGGTTATCGCCGATGACATGCTGGTGCAGCACACTGATGCCCAGCTCGGCCAGTTCGCGGCTCAAAAACTGCGCATTGGTGTTTAAAATGTCGCCCAGCAGCAGCTCGGTGCCAACGCAGATGATTTCAGCGGTCACAGCAGCTCATCTTCTTCCCCACCCATACGGATGTAAATTTTCTCAACATTTTCGGCAGCTTCTGCTTCCAGCGCCAGCAGATCCGGCATGCCCGCCTCGGCTGCCAGAATTTCCTCCATGGTGGGGTTGGTCTTGGGGTGCGGCGGGGTGAAGATGGTGCAGCAGTCCTCGTAGGGCTCGATGGAGGTCTCGAAGGTGCCGATCTTGCGGGAGATCGCGATGATCTCGGTCTTGTCCATGCCAATGCAGGGGCGCAGCACGGGCAGGTCCTGGGCAGCGTCGGTGCAGGCCAGGGCCGCCATCGTCTGGCTGGCCACCTGGGCCAGGCTTTCGCCGGTGATGAGGGCCTGCAGCTCCAGCTTGGTGGCCACGCGGTTGGCAATGCGCAGCATGCTGCGGCGCATCAGCACGGTGAACAGCACGTCGGGGGCGTGGTCGCGGATGTACTCCTGCGGTTTGGTGTAGGGCACGACGAAGAGCGTGCAGTTGCCGGTGTACTCCACCAGTTCCCGGGCCAGGTCGCGCACCTTCATCTTGGCGCGCAGGCTGGTGTAGGGCGGGCTGGCAAAGTGGATGTGATGCAGCGCCAGGCCGCGGCGGGCCATACACCAGGCGGCGACAGGGCTGTCGATACCGCCGGAAAGCAGGTTGAGGGCACGGCCGCTGGTGCCCACCGGCAGGCCGCCGGCGGCTTCCACTTTGGGGCCGTGGACGTAGGCGGAGTGGTCGCGGATCTCGACCATGACTTCCAGCTGGGGGTTGTGCACGTCCACCCGCAGGTGATGGTGCTTGTCCAGCAGGTAGGCGCCCAGCTCCCGGCAGATTTCGGGGCTCTTCATCGGGTAGGTCTTGTCGGCGCGCTTGGCTTCCACCTTAAAGGTGCGGATGCCCCGCAGCGTCTCGCCCAGGTAAGCTTCGGCGGTCTCGCAGATGGCGTCGAAGTCCTTGGGGCACTCCACCGCGCGGCTCATCTTGACGATGCCGAACACGTGGGAGACGCGGCGGAAGGCCTCGTCCATGTCCAGGCCCTCTTCCTTCGGCTCGATAAAGACGGTGCTCTGGGCCTGGTAGACTTTAAACTTGCCCAGCGGCTCCAGCCGCCAGCGGATGATCTTGGACAGGCGTGCTTCAAACTTGCCGCGGTTCAGACCTTTCAGGGTCATTTCGCCCTGGTATGCTAGGATGATCTCTTTCATTATACAAAAACGCCTTTCGTTGGTGGGTGTTACGCTTTTACATTTAAATGTGCTGCAGTTCGCGCAGGCCGGCGCGCAGGCCGTCCAGCAGGGCGTCCACGTCCTCGGGGGTGTTGTCGGCGCAGAAGCTGACACGCAGCGCGGTGCGGATGGTCAGGTCATCGCAGCCCATGGCCTGCAGGGTGTGGCTGGGCTCGCCCTTATCGCAGGCGCTGCCGCCGGAGACGAACACCAGCCGCCCGTTGAGGTAGTTGATGAAGGTCTGGCTGTTGATGCAGCCTGTGGAGAAGTTGACCACTTCATCCACGGCGTCATCGGGGGAATTCAGCGTGATGCCGGGCAGCTCGGCCAGGCCGGTGCGCAGCTGCCGATTTAGGGCATGCAGGTGTTCGTCCTTGGTGCGCAGGCGCTGGGCGCCTTTGGCGGCCGCCAGGCCCAGGCCCACGATATAGGGCGTGTTCTCGGTGCCGGGGCGCATGCCGCGCTCCTGATGGCCGCCAACGTAGGGCGGGTGCAGCGTCTGGCGCTGGCTGTCCCGCACGAAGAGTGCGCCGATGCCCTTGGGGGCGTGGATCTTGTGGCCGGAAACGGACAGCGTGTCCACGCCGGGCCACTTTTGCAGGTCGATGGGGATGCGCAGCCAGGCCTGCACCGCGTCTACATGGAAGTGGGTGCGGCTGTTTTTAGCCTTGATGCCCTTGGCCAGGGCAGCAATGTCCTGACGTGCGCCGGTCTCGTTGTTGACGGCCATGCAGGCGGCCAGGACGGTGTTTTTATCCACAGCAGCGAGGAATTTCTCGGTATCGATATGACCGTCCCGCTCCGGGGCGATTTCCACGACGGTGAAGCCTTCCTCTTTTAAAGCGCGGATCGGCAGCTGCACGCTGGGATGCTCGAAGCCGGTGACGACGATCTTATTGCCCCAGTGGCGGCGGGGCATCGCGGCACCGTAGATAGCCATGTTGTTGCTCTCCGACCCACAGGCCGTGAAGTAAATTTCATCGCTGCGGCAGTGCAGCGTTTTGGCAATGCGGGCGCGGGCCGTTTCGATACCGTCCTGCGCGGCCACGGCGGGGTCGTACAGGCTGCTGGGGTTGGCCCAGAGTTCCACCAAAGCATCGTGGATGACCTCGGTCACGGCGGGGTCCACGCGGGTGGTGGCGGCGTTATCCAGATAATGGATCTGCGGGTCGGAAAGCATAGACATTCCTCACATTTTGAACAAAATTATACAGGATAAATTATACACGCCCAGGGCCTAAAAAACAACTGGTCCTGCAAAAAAATACGCCAACTTCCGCCTGCCCGCTTGACTTTTTTGCAGGGAGCAGGTATAATAATATAGTTTCCTGTGCCGGTGTGTTGGAATTGGCAGACGAGACGGACTCAAAATCCGTTGGTGGTGACA
>OLRT01001598.1_pt1 | contig 15501 bp, 12 predicted proteins | sample 1672021 | NCBI WGS metagenome assembly OLRT01 (sample SAMEA3136637, study PRJEB25190) | human gut metagenome | reverse complement strand
GTCATGGGCCACGTTGACCACGGCAAGACCTCCATCCTGGATGCCATCCGTAAGTCCAACGTCACCAAGGGCGAGGCCGGCGGCATCACCCAGGCCATCGGTGCTTACCAGGTCAAGAGCGGCGATAAGCTCATCACCTTCCTGGACACCCCCGGCCACGAGGCTTTCACCGCCATGCGTGCCCGCGGCGCCAACATGACCGATATTGCGGTTCTGGTCGTTGCAGCCGATGACGGCATCATGCCCCAGACTATCGAATCCATCAACCACGCCAAGGCTGCCAATGTCAAGCTGATCGTTGCCATCAACAAGATGGATAAGCCCACCGCCAACCCGGAGCGCGTGAAAGAGCAGCTGACCAAGTACGAGATCGTGCCCGAGGATTGGGGCGGCGATGTTGCCTGCATCCCTGTCTCTGCCGTCACCGGTATGGGCATCAGCGACCTGCTGGAGCGCATCGCGCTGGAGGCCGAGGTCATGGAACTGAAGGCCAACCCCAGCCGCCGCGGCAAGGGTGCTGTCGTCGAAGCCCGCCTGGACAAGGGCCAGGGCCCCATCGCCACTCTGCTGGTGCAGAACGGCACCCTGCATAAGGGCGACTGCCTGATCGCCGGCACCTCCGTCGGCCGCGTGCGTACCATGCGCGACGACAAGGGCCGCGAGATCACCGAGGCCGGTCCTTCCACCCCCGTCGAGATCACCGGCCTGACCGAAGTGCCCGAAGCCGGCGAACTGTTCGAGGCTGTTGAGGACGAACGTCTGGCCCGTGAGCTGGCCGACAAGCGTACCGCCGAGGCCAAGGAAAAGCAGTTTGCCGCTTACACCAAGGTCACCCTGGATAACCTGTTCGACCAGATGGCCGCCAACGATATGAAGGAGCTGCCCATCGTCGTCAAGGCTGACGTCCAGGGCTCCGCCGAGGCCGTGAAGCAGAGCCTCGAGAAGATCTCCAACGACGAGGTCCGCGTCCGCGTGATCCATGCTGGCGTCGGCGCCATCTCCAAGTCCGATGTTTCTCTGGCTGACGCTTCCAACGCCATCATCATCGGCTTCAATGTCCGTCCCGATGCCGTTGCCAAGGCTGAAGCCGAGCAGACCGGCGTTGAGATGCGTATGTACCGCGTCATTTACGATGCTATCAACGATGTTTCCGACGCTATGAAGGGCATGCTGGCCCCGAAGGTACGCGAAGTTGCCCTGGGCGAGGCTCAGGTCCGCCAGGTCTACAAGATCTCCAGCGTTGGCACCGTTGCCGGCTGCCGTGTTACCGACGGCAAGATCACCCGCGATGCCCAGCTGCGCCTGGTGCGTGACGGCATCGTCATCTGTGAGGATTCCATCGCCAGCCTGAAGCGTTTTAAGGACGACGCCAAGGAAGTGGCCGAGGGCTTTGAGTGCGGCATCACGCTGGCCAAGTTCCAGGACATCAAGGAAGGCGACGTCTTCGAGTGCTTCAAGATGGAAGAGTACCGCGACTAAGAGGGAAACAAATCTATGCCTACCAAAAACCATGGCCGTATGGCCCAGGATATGAAGCGGGAGCTGATCGCCATTATCGGCGAGATGAAGGACCCCCGCATTACGGGCGGTCTGCTGACGGTGACCCGTCTGGACGTAACGCCCGATCTTGACCAGGCGAAAGTTTATATCAGCGTAATGGGCCGCGAGGGCGGCCCTGCGCCGGTCGTCAAGGCGCTGAACAAGGCTTCCGGGCATGTCCGTACCGAGGTCAGCCGCCGTATGCACATCCGCAAGGCACCGCGCTTTGTCTTTGTAGCCGATGAGGGCGCTGCTTACGCCGCCCACATCAACAAGCTGCTGGACGAACTGGCGGTCGCGGAGGGCGGCGACGCGGAGTAAGCGTCTTACGCAGTTGTAATATCTTCTGGAAAAGAGGAACCCTATGACTCAGAATGTAGACCGCGAGACCGTTGTTTCGCGCCTGCTGGGCACCGATGACATCTTGATTCTGTGCCACAAAAACCCGGACGGCGATACCATCGGCTCGGGCGCTGCGCTGTGCAAGGCACTGCAGCACCTGGGCAAGACCGCCGCTGTGCTGTGCAGTGATCCCATTCCTGCCATGTATGATTACATGCAGATCACCGTGTACGATGGCAGCTTCACCCCCGCCTTTGTGGTGGCGGTGGACGTGGCTGGTATCCAGCTGTTCGGCGACCACAATAACATCCAGGATTACGCCGAGCATGTCGACCTGTGCATCGATCACCACGGCTCCAACAGCGGCTACGCCTACGAAACGCTGGTGGACGACCACGCGGCTGCAGCCGCCGAGCTGCTGACCGAGCTGATCCCCCAGATGGGCGTGGAGCTTACGCCGGAGATCGCGGCCTGCCTGTACACCGGCGTAGCCACCGACACGGGCTGCTTCCGCTTTACCAACACCACGGCCAACACCCACCTGGCAGCTGCCAAGCTGATCGAGGCCGGAGCCGATGTGGAAAAGCTGAATGAACGCCTGTTCGAGTGCCGCTCTCATGCACGCATCCAGGCCGAAAAAATGGCGCTGGAAAATCTGGAATTCTACTACGAGGACCGCTGCGCCCTCATCTGCCTGACTTGGGATCAAATCCAGGCCGCAGGTGTGGCCGGGGCTGAGTTGGAGGATTTGACCAGCATTCCGCGTTCCATCGAGGGCGTGGAGGTCGGCCTGACCCTGCGCCAGCAAAAGGACGGCAGCTACAAGATCAGCGTGCGCACCGGCCACGACACCAACGCCTGCAACATTGCACGGCGCCTGGGCGGCGGCGGGCACCCCCGCGCTGCCGGGTGCGAGATCAGCGGCAATCTGGACAACGCCAAGCATGCCATCCTGGAAGAAGTCAAAAAGGAACTGGACCGCGCTGAGGCGGAGAGGAACAGCTTAGAGCAGTAAATTTTGCCATCTGTTTGTAGGGGTCGATGCTCACATCCGCCCCTACAGAATCACGGCAGGCAAGACTGCTTTATAATCGAAACAGAAAAGGAACCCTGCGTATGCAAACGCCAAACGGCATTTTGCCCGTGGATAAGCCCGCAGGCTGGACCAGCTTTGATGTGCTGGCGAAGCTGCGCGGCGCTTTGGGCACACGCAAGCTGGGGCACTCGGGCACACTGGACCCTATGGCGACCGGTGTGCTCGCCGTGTTTATCGGCAAAGCCACCGCGGCTGCCGACCGCCAGCTGAACCACGATAAAACCTACGAAGCTACGATCCGCTTGGGCCTACGCACCGATACCGGCGACATCACCGGCACGGCGCTGGAAACAGCCCCCGTCACAGTAGGGGAGAGCGAACTGAAAGCCGTGCTGCCCCAGTTCACCGGTGAGTTGATGCAGCTGCCGCCAATGTACTCAGCGGTCAAAATCAACGGCCAGCCATTGTATAAGGCCGCACGCAAGGGCCAGACTGTCGAGCGCACGCCCCGGCCCATCACTGTGTACAGCATTGAATATCTGGGCAGCCCCGCCCCCGGCGATTATACCCTGCGGGTGAGCTGCTCCAAGGGCACCTATATCCGCGTGTTGGCCGAGGACATCGGCACAGCCCTGGGTGTGCCCGCCACGCTGGCCGCGCTGCGCCGCACCCAGGCCGGAGAATTTGGCATCGAACAGTGCCATACATTGCCGGAGATTTTAGCTGCCGCCGAGAGCGGTGCGCTGGAATCGAACGGCTGGATGCTGCCGATCGAGACCGTGTTTGCACCGCTGCCCCAGCTGCATGTGGACAATGCCGTGAAAAAGCACCTGCTGAACGGCTGCCCGACCAGCCATTATCCCGCTGAGGACGGCCGCTACCGCGTGTACGGCCCGGACGGAGCGTTCTTAGGGCTGGCGGCCATCACCGGCGGCGTACTGAATGTAGAAAAACTATTTTGCGAAAGGGACTGAACGCCCATGCAAATTTACCACACCTTGACCCCGGCCCCCGCCCCGCAGGACAGTGCCGTTGCGCTGGGGTATTTTGACGGCGTACACTCCGGGCACCGCGCCGTGCTGGGCGCTGCCGTTACCTATGCGGCGCAACATGGCCTGACTGCCGCTGCTTTTACCTTTGAGCTGCCCGGCAACAACAGCCTGAAGGGCGGGCGTATCCTCTCACTGGCGCAAAAGCACACCCGCGTGGCCCAGCTGGGTATCGCCCAGTATTGGGAGCCATCCTTTGAGGAGTTCCGCGCCCTCTCGCCGGAGGATTTTGTCCGCCGTGTGCTGGTGGACTGCTTCCATGCAAAGGCGGTCTTCTGTGGCGACAACTTTACCTTTGGCGCTTACGCCGCAGGCAATGTAGCGCTGCTGGAGCAGCTCTGTGCCCCCTACGGCATCACCGTAGACATAGTGCCCATGGCCCAGTACGGCGGGCAGACCGTGTCGTCCACCCGCATCCGCGCCGCGCTGGAGGAGGGCCGCCTGGACGACGCCAACGCCATGCTGGGCAAGCCCTACGCCATTGATTGGGCTGTGACCCACGGCAAGGGCATTGGCAGCGGCAAGCTGGGCACGCCTACCATCAACCAGAACTACCCGGCCGAGGCCCTGCAGCCCTGTACCGGTGTGTACCTGACCCGCATCTGGCTGGACGGCCAGTGGCGGCCCGCCGCTACCGGCATCGGCCGCCGTCCCACCGTGGACAGCAGCGCCAATGCCGCCGTCACCTGTGAGACCTTTGTGCCGGACTATGCCGGTAATGTCTACGGCCGGGCCCCTGTGCTGGAGTTCCACAAGTACCTGTGCCCGGTGCGCAAGTTCAGCTCGATGGACGAGCTGGCTGCCCTGATCCACCACGCCGCCGAGGAAAGCAAGGCTTACTTCGCGGCGCAGCACTGAAAGGGGAGGGAAGCACGATGTCGGATGGAAAAAACGCCGTACTTACGCGGAAGTCCCCATTGGAAAAGTTTGCGTCCTTCTGCGGCAGTGCAGCCGCCTGGCTGGCAGCGCTGGTGCTGTTCGGGCTGGCAGCGGCTTCGCTGATCGCGCGGATGGACTTGCTGGATGTTTCCACCTTGGCCGAGGGCAAGGCTCTGCGGGTGGGGATCTCGCTGCCTGAACTGTTGCTGTTTGTGGTGCTGACCGCTTTGTTGGCCAGGCTGTGCCGCCTGCTGCGCGGACTGGATGACCAGAAAAAAACCAACCGACTGATTGCCGGGGCGGCTGTACTGGAATTTGCGCTGGCGTTGTGGTGGGTGTTCTCCCAGCAGATCTACCCGGCGAATGACCAGGAGACAGTCTGGAAGATGGCCGAGGCGCTGGCGAGCGGGGATTTTTCTGCTTATGCACCAGACAGTTACGGCTGGACTTATTTCCAGACCTGCCCCTATCAGGGTGCTATGGCACTGTTTATGGAGCTGTTTATCCGGTTGTTCGGCAACGGTGCGCTGCGGGCATGGTCGCTGTTTGGTGCCATTTCCGCCCCGGCCTGCCTGTTGGCACTCTGCTGCATTGTCAGGGAGTTTGGTGCCAAACCTCGCACCCAGTTGCTTTGCGCAGTGCTCTGCCTGCTGTTTGTTCCCATTCCGATGTATGCCTCTTTTGTGTATGGCACTTTACCGGCCCCGGCCATGGTGTTGTGGGGCGGCTACGGGTTGCTGCGTTTTATAAAAGGCGGAAAACCGAGCTGGCTGGCACTGCCCTTCGTACTGTTCCCACTGGCCGTACTGGCCTATCAGTCGGCGCTGATCTTTATCATTGCTGTCTGCATCGTGGCTGCGTTTTCCGGCTTTGGGCGCAGTGGCAAGCAGCTGCTGCGCGGTCTTGTGCTGGCAACGCTGCTGCTGGCCGTGCCGGTAGCCGCGGAAAATATCGGCCAATCGGTATTTTTCAGCCGTGTGCCGATTCCATACTCCACCGGCATGCCTGCCAGCGCCACGGTGCTTATGGGTATCCACAGCGGTACCTATTATGGGCCAGGCGGTTTCGATGGAAGCAGTTGGAACCTATTCTGGGACAGCAATGCCGATACTGCTGCCGCCAATGCGGCGGCGGTCAAAGGCATTGGCGAGTACTGGAACACCTACCTGCACAACCCCAAGGAGGTCAAGTTCTTCCTGCAAAAGACCGCCTGGCAATGGCTGGACCCCTGGTTTGAGGCCCTAACGATGAACGGCCCGTCCATCACGGTGGCCGGGGGCGTGGGCTGGCTGGCCACCGCATTGGGCGGCGGTGTGCTGTTTGCCCCGGTACAGGCCGTGTTGCGGGCACTGCTTACCTTTGTGTATCTCTTTGCCGGCTGCGGCACTTTGGCGCTGCGCCGCAAAACCGGCGGTGCTGTTTGGGCGCAGCTGCTTGGCATCGCGTTTTTCGGAGGTTTTCTCTTCCAGCTCGTCTGGGAGACCAAGAGCCGCTACTGCTTCCCGTTCTTTGTTTTCCTGCTGCCCCTGGCTGCGGTCGGCTTTATCACCGCGCTGCGCTGGGCAGGGGATAAGTCTGCAAAATAATTGTAAAATACCTGCATCCTGCCCCTTGTAATTTGGGGGAGGGTATGGTATACTTATGACTGTTACCGTGGCTCGGTTTGGGGCGTATGCCTCTAGGGTTCCAACTACCCCTTACTGCGCTTTCGGCTAATCCATATTTTTTTGAAAGAGGTATTTACCATGAGCCAGAAATCTGCTATCGATAAGCAGCCCATCATCGCCAAGGCAGCCATCCACGAGGGTGACACCGGTTCTCCGGAGGTCCAGGTTGCTCTGCTGACCGCTCGTATCAACCACCTGACCGAGCATCTGAAGACCAACAAGCATGACAACCACAGCCGCCGCGGCCTGTTCAAGATGGTCGGCCGCCGTCGTAATCTGCTGGCCTACCTGCAGAAGAAGGACATCAACCGTTACCGTGCCCTGATCGCTGAGCTGGGTCTGCGCAAGTAATTTCCGCAAAAACGGGCAGGGTGCATATGCACCTTGCCCGTTCTTTTTATAGTAACCCCTGTTCTAGCATCCCTTATTATGGACGAAGGCCGCCCCGCCACTGCCGTTTTGCGCAGTAAATCGAGCACCCAAGCATCTGGCTTGGCTGCTGGCTTTATTGCTCAAAACCGGGGTGCGGTCCGGCCACGACATATCATCCCAAACGAAGGAGAAAACCTATGGCTTACGAATTTGCTTCCCGGCTGGAAACCTTCCCCAAGTACCGCAAATTTGAGACGACCTTTGCAGGTCGCCCCTTTGTGGTCGAGACCGGCAAAATGTGCGGTCTGTCCAACGGCAGCGCCATGATCCGCTACGGCGAGACCTGCGTGCTGTGCAACGTCACCATGAGCGACAAGCCCCGTGACGGCGTTGATTTCTTCCCCCTGAGCGTGGAGTTTGAGGAAAAGCTGTACGCCGCCGGCCGTATTCCCGGCAGCTTTATGCGCCGTGAGGGCCGCCCTGGTGAGCATGCCATCCTGTCCTCCCGCGTGGTCGACCGCCCCATCCGCCCGCTGTTCCCCAAGGATATGCGCAACGATGTCTGCGTGACCATGACCGTCATGAGTCTGGACCCCGATTGCTCCGCTGAAATTTCCGGCATGAACGGTGCCTCTCTGGTCATCGCCATGTCTGATATTCCCTGGGGCGGCCCCATCGCCGGTGTGTCCGTCGGTCTGGTAGACGGCGAGATCGTGCTGAACCCCACCAAGGAGCAGCGCGAGCACAGCGACCTGTCCCTGACCCTGGCTGCCAGCGAGGAGAAGATCGTTATGATCGAGGCCGGCGCCAACGAGGTCGACGAGGAGACCATGATGAAGGCCATCCGTGCCGGTCACGAAGAGATCAAGAAGATGCTGGCCTTTATCAACAGCATCGTGGCCGAGATCGGCAAGCCGAAGAAGAACTTTACCCCCGTGGAGCTGGATCACGCCCTGCTGGCCGACGTGTACGCCAAACATCTGGACGAAGTCAAGGCCGCCATGGACACCGACGACAAGAACGTCCGCGACGCCGCTATGCTGCCCATCATGGATGCCATCGCTGCCGAGCATCCCGACCTGACTGCCTCTGACCTGGATCTCATCAGCTACAAGCTGCAGAAGAAGGTCGTGCGCACCTGGCTGCTGGAAGATGGCAAGCGTGTTGACGGCCGCGGCATCAACGAGATCCGCCCGCTGGCTGCCGAAGTCGGTCTGCTGCCCCGCGTGCATGGTTCCGGCATGTTCACCCGCGGCCAGACCCAGGTCCTGACCATCTGCACCCTGGGCTCTACCAAGGACGCCCAGCTGATGGACGACCTGTCTGACACCCAGTACAAGCGTTACATCCATCACTACAACTTCCCGCCGTATTCTGTCGGCGAGGCCCGCGCTCCCCGCAGCCCCGGCCGCCGCGAGATCGGCCACGGCAACCTGGCAGAGCGTGCCCTGATCCCCGTGCTGCCTGACCAGGCTGAGTTCCCGTACACCATCCGCTGCGTGTCTGAGGTCCTGTCCTCCAACGGCTCCACCTCTCAGGCATCCATCTGCGGTTCCACCCTGGCTCTGATGGACGCCGGCGTGCCCATCAAAGCACCGGTTGCCGGCATCTCCTGCGGCCTGATCACCGACGGTGACCCGCTGCACGGCGGCCGCTGGATGACCATGCTGGACATCCAGGGCGTCGAGGATTTCCACGGCGACATGGACTTTAAGGTCGGCGGCACCCGCCGCGGCATCACTGCCATCCAGATGGACATCAAGGTCGATGGCCTGACCTACGAAATCGTCGAGGAGGCCCTCGAGAAGTGCCGCAAGGGCCGTCTGTACATCCTGGATCAGATCATCAAGCCGGTCATTGCTGAGCCGCGCGCTGAGCTGAGCAAGTATGCGCCTAAGATGTTCAGCATGATGATCCCGGTCGACAAGATCAAGGACGTCATCGGCAAGGGCGGCAAGGTCATCCAGGAGATGTGCGCCAACTTCAACTGCAAGATCGACATTGAGGAGGACGGCCACGTCTTCATCTCTGCCATTGACCAGGATGACGCCAAGCGCGCCATTGCTACCATCAAGACCATTGTGGAGGACCCGGAGATTGGCGCCATCTACAAGGGCCGCGTGACCCGCCTGATGAACTTCGGTGCTTTCGTTGAGATCGCACCGGGCAAAGAGGGCCTGGTCCACATCTCCAAGCTGGACGATCATCGCGTCGAGCATGTGGAGGATGTCGTTGCTGTCGGCGATCCCATCTTCGTCATGGTTACGGACATCGACCAGCAGGGTCGCATCAATCTGTCCCGCAAGGACGCCCTGGCTGCCATCGCCAAGAAGCGCGCCGAGGCCGCTGCCCAGCAGTAATGCCGGGGTTTTCGTTCCTTCTTTGAAAAGAAGGAACCGAAGAAACTTTCAATTAAAAATTGTGGGTATCCCATACGGGATACCCACAATTTTTGTTTAAGAGTTCTTTCGGTTCCTTTCTTGCAAGAAAGGAACAAAAGCCCCCGACACCCCGCTTGACGGCGGAGCGCCGGGCGTGTATACTTAAAGTTAGAGCATAGTTTAAGGAGCGTGTCGTTTATGTACACAGTCGGAGAGATGGCGCGGATGCTGCATGTACCAGCATCGACGCTGCGCTACTATGACAAGCAGGGCCTGCTGCCCTTCGTGGAGCGGTCGCCGGGCGGTATCCGCGTTTTCAAAGATAGCGACTTTGAATGGTTGCGCATCATCGAGTGCATGAAAAAAGCCGGTATGTCGTTAAAAGACATCCGTATCTACATCGAACTGGCCATGCAGGGGGATTCCTCCATCGCCGCCCGGCTGGCCATGTTCCGCCGCCAGCAGGACACCCTGCGTGCCCAGATGCAGCAGCTGCAGGACACCATGCAGGTGCTGGAATACAAGTGCTGGTACTACGAGACCGCTCAAAAACTGGGCAGCATCGACGCTGTAAAAAACCTGCCCGACAAGGATATCCCCGCCGAAATGCAGGCCGTAAAGGCCCATTTGTGCGATTGCCCGGATGAGGAATGAGCATCGGTTCCCCTTGAGGGGGAGCTACATACAACGAAAGGCCAGAGCCGAACAGCTCTGGCCTTTTCTTTATGCAAGAAGCAATTACAGCTTCTCAACAACTTCCTTGGTGTCGCGGGCGATCATCAGCTCCTCGTTGGTCTCAATGATCAGGGTGCGGACACGGGCGCCCCAGGCGGTAACTTCGACAACGTCCTTCTTCTGCTTGTGAGCATCGCGGTTCTTGTCGGTGTCGATGCGGATGCCCAGCCAATCCATGTGGTGGCAGATCTTGGCACGGGAATCAGCATCGTGCTCGCCGATGCCGCCGGTGAAGACGATGGCGTCAACACCACCCATAGCAGCGATGTAGCTGCCGATGGTCTTCTTGATCTGGTAGTTCAGCATGTCGCTGGCCAGCTGTGCGCGCTCGTTGCCGTTCTTGGCGGCCTCTTCCACGTCACGCTTGTCGCTGGAAACACCGGAAACACCCAGCAGGCCGGACTTCTTGTTCAGGATCTCGTCCAGCTCGTGGCCGGTGATCCCCAGGTTGTACTTCAGGTAGTTGACCACAGAGGGGTCCAGGTCACCGCAGCGGGTACCCATCATCAGACCGGCCAGCGGGGTCATGCCCATGGAGGTGTCGATGACCTTGCCCTGGTCGACAGCGGCAATGGAAGAACCGTTGCCCAGGTGGCAGGTGATGAGCTTCAGGCGCTCGATAGGCTCCTCCAGGAACTCGGCAGCGCGATGGCTGACGTACTTGTGGCTGGTGCCGTGGAAGCCATAACGGCGGACGCCGTACTTCTCGTAGTACTCGTAGGGGATGGCGTACATGTAGGCCTTCGGGGGCATGGTGGAGTGGAAAGCCGTATCAAACACAGCGATGTTGGGCTTATCCTCGCCAAAGACCTTATAGGAAGCCTCGATACCCAGGATGGCGGCGGGGTTGTGCAGGGGAGCCAGGGGGCTCAGGTCATGGATAGCCTTGACGACCTCGGGGGTGATCAGGCAGCTCTCCTTGAACTTCTCGCCGCCGTGAACAACGCGGTGGCCGATGGCGTCGATCTCGGAAACGCTGTCAATAACTTTGCCCTCGCCGGTGGTCATCTTCTTCACGACCTCGGCAAATGCCTCGGTGTGGGTGGGGAAGATGGCGGGCGTGGTGGCCTTGTTGCCGTTGCCCTCGTGGGTGATCATGCTGCTTTCCATACCGATGCGCTCGCACAGACCTTTGCAAAGAACCTTTTCACCGTCCATGTCGATGAGCTGGTACTTCAGGCTGGAAGAGCCGCAGTTGATAACCAGAACTTTCATGGGGTATCCTCCTTATTTTTAAGGGCACAGTTACGCCCTTTCCTTATTACAATTTTTATTATATAATGTGGTTAGTGTTTTTGCAAGGCGAGAACGCACAAATCTTGCACGTTCTTTTTTTAACAACCTGCTCAGGAGTTTTTTGCATGGAATTTGCCGGAATCATCACTGAATATGACCCTTTTCACAACGGCCATGCCGCACAGATCGCTGCGGCCAAGTCGGCGGGCGCGGGCTGTGTGGCTGTCTGCATGAGCAGCGGTGCCGTCCAGCGGGGCGGCGTGCCCGTGCTGCCCGAGAGTGTGCGGGTGTGCGCGGCGCTGGATGCCGGGGCAGATTTAGTCATTACATTGCCCGCACCCTACGCCTGTGCCACAGCCGAGCAGTTTGCCTCCGCCGGGGTGCGTCTGCTGGCCGCGCTGGGGTGCGATACGCTGGTGTTCGGGGCCGAGGACCCCGACGCCGCCCAGCTCTCGCAAGTGGCCGAGCTGCTGGCCAGGCCGGAGCTGGACGCCCTATTACGGGAACGGCTTTCCACCGGCATGACCTACGCCGCCGCACGGGCCGAAGCCGCCGACGCGCTGCTGCCAGGGGCGGGGACACTGCTGCGCACACCCAACAACATTTTGGGCATCGAGTACTGCAAAGCCATTTTGGTGCAGGGTGCCGCCCTCACGCCGCTGGCGCTGCCCCGGCTGGGTGCAACCCACGGCGGCGGCAGGCCGGGGGAGCACAATGGCATCCCCATGGCCAGCGCCAGCTACCTGCGCAGCCTGACGGTGGAGGATTGGGAACCCTACGTGCCCCCGCGGGCGGCAGCGCTGTACACCAGGGCTGCGGCGGCGGGACTGCTGGCGGATGGAAGCAAATTTGAGGTTGCCGTGCTGGCGCTGCTGCGCGCGAAACCCGAAGCCGATTTTGCCGCCGTGCGCGGCGTGAGCGAGGGGCTGGAACACCGCCTGGCCGCCGCCGTGCGGGAGGCCACCAGCCTGGACGACCTGTACACCCGCCTAAAGACGAAACGTTACCCCCATGCGCGGCTGCGGCGGCTGGTGCTGGACGCTGCGCTGGGCATCCCCGCCGAGCTGCCTGCGCCGCCCTATATCCAGGTATTGGGGGCACGCAAAACTGCGCTGTCCCGTTTAAAGCAGGCCGCGCTGCCCGCCGGGACCAGTTTAGCCGACCTGGCACGCAGCGGGGCGGAGGCCGCAAAAATCAGCGAATTGCACAGCAAAGCTGTCGATTTTTCGGCACTTTGCAGGGTCAAAACCCAGCCGATGGGGCTTGCCTTTACGACCAAACCCGTGGTAGTATAAAATACATATGGAGAAATGCTCGTAGAACTGTAAGATTGTTGCATTTTTAACGGGCAAAATCGGTTCGTAAAAGGAGAAGAAACCATGGCATTGCATGTAATGGATGAAGCCAACCATTGCCTTGGATGCAAAAAGCCCCGCTGCCAACAGGGCTGCCCCATCCACACCAACATCCCCGAGGTCATCCGCCTGCTGAAGGACAACAAACTGGACGACGCCGGCAAGATGCTGTTTGAGAATAACCCCCTGACCACCGTCTGCTCACTGGTGTGCAACCACGAGAACCAGTGCGAGGGCCACTGCGTGCAGGGCATCAAGGGCGCACCCGTGCATTTCTCGGTCATCGAGAACTACATTTCCTCTACCTACGCCAGCCAAATGACCAAAGGTCCCGCCACCCCCAACGGCAAAAAGGCCGCCATCATCGGCAGCGGCCCGGCTGGTTTGACCATTGCGGTCATCCTGGCCCGCTACGGCTACGATGTGACCATTTTTGAAAGCCACGATAAGATTGGCGGCGTGCTGCGCTACGGCATCCCTGAGTTCCGTCTGCCCAAAAGTGTGCTGGACGACTTCGAGTACCGCCACCTGCGCCTGAAGGACATCAAAGTCCGCCCCAACACCGACGTGGGCAAGGCCCTGCGGCTGGAGGACCTCTTCCGCGATGGGTACAAGGCGATCTTCATCGGCACCGGCGTATGGCGTCCCAACACGCTGCACATCAAGGGCGAGAGCCTGGGCAACGTACACTATGCCATCAACTACCTGCAAAACCCTGACGTCTACCACCTGGGCCGCCGCCTGATCGTCATCGGCGCAGGCAACGCCGCCATGGATGTCTGCCGTACCGCCCTGCGCCACGGCACCCGCCATGTGGAGTGCTTCTCGCTGTCCAAAAAGATCACCGCCAGCGAGTACGAGGCCAGCTACGCCAAGCTGGAAGGCGTCAACTTCCACTTTAACAAAAAACCGGTGGAGATCACCGACAAGGGCGTGGTGTTCCGTGACCTGAACGAAGCCGAGGACGGCACCCTGACCGACATCCCGGACACCGAGGAACTATACCCGTCCGATAGCGTGATCGTCTCCATCAGCCAGGGTCCCTGCACCACCATCACCGAGAGCGAACACGACCTGAAGACCAACGAGCGCGGCCTGTTTGTGACCGACGAGCCGGGCCACACCAGCATGCCCGGCGTGTTTGCCAGCGGCGATGCCGTCAAGGGCGCGCGCACCGTAGTCGAGGCCGTGGCCTACAGCAAAAAGGTGGCCGAGGCCATGCACGAGTACATGCAGACCCTGCCGCCCGAGCTGCCCGACGAGTACGCCAATGTACCCGTGGCCAAGTACGATGACGGCAACTGATTTTTACACATACCCCTTCAGCGCGGGGCGTTTTGCCCTGCGCTTTGTTTTTGCCTGACACAAATTGGAAACATAGCTGTGTTAGGGTAGGGGAAAGGAGGCGATGTTGCGTGAAATCTCGTTTTGTATTTTTATTGCAGGTTTTTACAGTTTGTATTTTATCTGGTTGTGGCGCAGGTCATAATGCGCGTATGGATGTTGATTTTTCGTCATCTGATGCTGCTCAGACAGCGGAAAGCGGTGCGGTGGTGGTTGCGGAAGATGGCGCAAGCACGCTGCATATGCTGGGTGCGGCGAACAAATACGGCTGGTATCAGGTCGGGTACGATGAAACGGATGTGTGGTACAGCACCGTGATCGATTTTGCCGAAGCCGAGGAGCGAGAGATTTCTGCCCCAGACAGCCTGCCCATGAATGGCCGGGTGGGCAATTTGCAGGTTGACGATGAGCAAATCGTCTGGAGCTGGTCCGGCATGCTGACCGACACTCCGGCGCTGGTGGTGACGGATTTTGACAGAAACCAGACCGGGGCGGTCAGCTTCCCGCAGGGATGGTACCTTGCCGGTTGGGCACCCATAGCCGCCGACGAACAGTACTTATATGCCAAAGGCGGTACGATCTCCGATGATCCCGCCCGCCTGGACGAGCGCCGCCTGCTTCGGCTGAACCCGGCCGCCGACACGGTAGAGACCGTCACGACCTGGGACGAGTACGGCGGCCAGCTGCTGGGTACCTGGGATGGCAAGCTGCTGCTCACGCGGCGGGTGCCCGGCGCTGATTGCCCGGAGCCTGTGTATGCTTATTACAGTGTCGACAATTTTAACGATCTGAAGCCCTATTTAACCGAGGTACTCTGCGCACTGGACCCCGCCACCGGCAGTGAGATCGTGCTGGCCGAGGGGGCGGTGTATACCTTTGGTCCGCTGCGGAAGTTAGCCGGGGATGCGCTGTGGTGGGTGGACGGCACCCGCCTGCTGCGCCAGCCGTTGGGCACAGACGAGGTGCAGACGGTGGCTGAGCTTCCACAAGAGATGACGCTGGACAGCGTGTATGACGAGGATGTGTTTTTGCTGGCCCGCCAGGATGAGCGGCAAGTGCTGTATGTGTATCATCTGGCAGACGGCACGCTGGCCGAAAGCCTCCTGCGCTGTGCTCTCAAGTACGAGGATCATTATGTTCCCATCGTCTGCCAGGCTGCGCCAGGAATGTATTTGATTATCGAGGGCGAGACCGCCGTGACGAAAACCCTCACCGGCACCGATGGGCGGCAATACAACGTCAGTTCCCCAGTAACGCAGTATGCCATGGCTACGCAATCGGCAATACTGGATCCCAGCGTCCCGACTACGCCAGTACCGCCAGGCATATGGCGAAAATAGCAGTGCGGAAATCTCCCTTTCCATAAGGGGGATTTTTTATTTTGTGCGTCTTGCACAAATTTTCGCCGTGATTTTTGTTGCTTGAAAATGATTGTTTGTGGTTGATTCTGGTGGTCGTTGTGCTATAATACAATCAGAATCAATCAAATACAGCCACAAATTGCCAAGCCCAATCAGGGAGGAAATAAAAAAGGAGGCCCTCCATGCTTGCAGAAGAACGATTTTC
>OLRT01001596.1_pt1 | contig 15502 bp, 12 predicted proteins | sample 1672021 | NCBI WGS metagenome assembly OLRT01 (sample SAMEA3136637, study PRJEB25190) | human gut metagenome | reverse complement strand
AGGCATTCGTTCCACCTCCTTGGTTCCCCATAACAGTACAAGTTATCCTACCACACTTTTTGCAAAGTTGCAAGGGCTTTTTGAAAAAAACTTCATAGAAACCAAAAAAATCGCATAAAATTCTGGTACAAGGGGGTGTGTGCCATGCAAAAGCTGCGCCGGTGGGCGGCGGCTGCGCTGTGCGGGGCCGCATTTGCGGGCATTGCGGCGGCGGTTCTGGCCGCGTGTGCGGTCTGCCCCGGGCGGGCGTGGATCGTGCGCGGGGCGCTGTTTTTGCAGGACCCCGCGGCGGCTGCGGCCATCGCCTGGCCAGCGGATGCCGCCCGGGCCGCCTACAAGCCCCAGAAGCCGGACCGCCGCCCCACGCCCGTGCCCACGGCGACGCCCTCCCCGGCCCCGACAGCTGCGGCAACGCCCACGCCGGAGCCGTCCCCCGCTTCCAAGCCGCTGCCCAGCGCCGCGCCGGAGCTGGACGACGCGGGCCGCATCCGCAGCGTGACGCTCAGGCAGGGCAGCGGCGACGGCTATGTGGAACTGGCCGCAGGCAGCATCCGAAACAGCACCGAGCACCCTGACGCTGACCTGCGCGCCGCTGTGACGACGCAAAATTTACCGTTTGCCGTTGAAAAGAACAGTGCCCTGCCGCAGGTGCTCATCATGCACACCCACGCCACCGAGAGCTACCAGACCTGGCCGGACCCCGTGTTTGACCCCGGCTACACGGCCCGCAGCAAAAGCACGGCGCTGAATATGTGTGCCGTCGGAGAGAAAATGGCGCAGGTGCTCAACGCGGCGGGCATCCGCACGCTGCACGACGAAACGCTCTACGACGCGCCCGGCTACACCGACAGCTATAAGCGCAGCCGCGCGGGCGTGCAGGCGTATCTGGAGCGCTACCCTTCTATAAAGGTCGTGCTGGATGTCCACCGCGATGCCATCGAGGAGAGCGACGGCACGCGGGTCAAGCCCGTGTGCGAGATCGACGGCGAGAGCACGGCGCAGGTCATGGTCATTGCCGGATGCGGCAACGGCAGCAGCATTGCCCTGCCTAACTGGCGGCTCAATCTGCGTTTTGCCGCCGAATGGGAGGCCGCTATGGAAAGTGCCTACCCGGGCCTGACCCGCCCTGTGCTGTGCGGGTATCGGTTTTACAATCAGGATTTGACGACAGGCAGTCTTTTAATAGAGATTGGCGGCCACGCGAACACGCTGGACGAGGCCCTCCGCGCCGGAGAGTACGCCGCCAAAGCGTTAGCCGGGGTGCTGGGAGGGTAAATCTCAAAATCTTTTATTACAATTTTAATCAAGGTCAGGATTCATCCCTCCCGGGCAGCTTGCGCCGCCGCACACTCCTACGGGCGGATATGGAATCCGCCCCTACGGTAGGAATCGGCGTCCCCGACGCCCCGCAGGCCTTCATGGCATCGCAAACGTAACATCATCGCCGCGCGGTAGGGGCCGGACATGTCCGGCCCTGCACCTTCCCATAAACGCCTGCCCGCGGGATACCTCCGGGCCGGGCATGCCCGGCCCCTACAACCCCTACAACCCCTGCAACCCTGCAACTCTGCAAATATCGGCTCTTTACTTTTTATAAAATACCTGTTACAATAGAAACATTCATATATATAAAGAGGAGTGGACTATCCATGCAGAGAACGGAACTTGCATCGCTGTACAAGGCCACCCCCGCAGACGGTACCAAGGTCACTGTCTGCGGCTGGGCCAAAACTGTGCGCGATTCTAAAAATATCGGCTTTATCTCGCTGTCCGACGGCAGCTGCTATAAGCCCGTCCAGATCGTTTTTCAGGCCGACAAGCTCGCCAACTATGCCGAGATCGCCAAGTGCGGTCTGTACACGAGCTTTGAGGTCACCGGCAGCGTTGTTGTGACCCCGGGCGCCAAGCAGCCCTTTGAGATCAATGCGGATGAAATCACCGTGCTCGGCCCCTGCGGCGGCGACTATCCGCTGCAGAAAAAGAAGATGGGCATGGACTACCTGCGCACCATGACCCACCTGCGCCCCCGCACCAACACCTTCAACGCTGCGTTCCGCGTGCGCGGCCAGGCGGCGTTCGCCCTGCACCAGTTTTTCCATGAGCACGGCTTTACCTACGTGCATACGCCGATTTTCACCGGCTCTGACTGTGAGGGTGCCGGTGAGATGTTCCAAGTGACCACCCTTGACCTCAACGATATCCCTCGCAACGACGAGGGCGGCGTTGACTACACGAAGGACTTCTTCAAGCGTCCTGTCAACCTGACCGTTTCCGGCCAGCTGGAGGCCGAGGCCATGGCCATGGCGCTGGGCAACGTCTACACGTTCGGCCCCACCTTCCGCGCCGAGAAGAGCTACGACACCCGCCACGCCGCCGAGTTCTGGATGATCGAGCCCGAGATGGCCTTCGCCGACCTGAACACCTATCTCGAGACCGCCGAGGCCATGACCCGCTACGTCATCCGCTACCTGCTGGACAACTGCCCCGACGAGCTGGCCTTCTTCAACCAGTTCTTTGACAAGGGCCTGATCGAGCGCCTCGAGCTGGTCGCATCCAGCGACTTTGCCCGCGTGACCTACACAGACGCCATCGAGCTGCTGAAGAAGAACAACGACAACTTCCAGTATAAAGTCGAGTGGGGCACCGACTTGCAGACCGAGCACGAGCGCTATCTGACAGAGCAGATCTTCAAGAAGCCCGTGTTCGTCACCGACTACCCGAAGGAAATCAAGGCATTCTATATGCGCCAGAACGAGGACGGCAAGACCGTGGCCGCCGCCGATATGCTGGTTCCCGGCATCGGTGAGCTGATCGGCGGCTCTCAGCGTGAGGAGCGCCTCGACGTGCTGGAGGCCCGCATGAAGGAGCTGGGCCTGAACACCGCCGACTACGACTGGTATCTCGACCTGCGCCGCTACGGCAGCGTCAAGCATGCGGGCTACGGTCTGGGCTTTGAGCGCCTGCTGATGTACGTCACCGGTATCCCCAACATCCGCGACGTCATCCCCTTCCCCCGTACCTGCGGTGGTTTTTGATGCAGCCCATTGCCGCACCGCTGCTGCAATGGTTTGACGCAAGCAAGAGGCTCCTGCCTTTTCGGCAGGAGCCTTCTGCGTACCATATCTGGGTCAGCGAGATCATGCTCCAACAGACCCGCGTGGCAGCGGCCATCCCCTATTATGAACGCTTTATCGCGGCTTTGTCGGACCCCGCCGCGCTGGCGGCCTGTGAGCCGGACGCCCTGCGCAAGCTGTGGCAGGGGCTGGGCTACTACAACCGCGTCAACAATATGCAGAAGGCCGCCCGTATCGTCTGCGAGCAGTACGGCGGCGACCTGCCCGCCGACTACGACGCCCTGCGCAGTCTGCCGGGCATCGGTGACTACACGGCGGGCGCGGTGGCCAGCATTGCGTTTGGCATCCCCGTCCCCGCGGTGGACGGCAACGTCCTGCGCGTTTTTGCGCGGCTGTACAACGACGACGCCGACGTCATGGCCCCGGCAACGAAGAAAGCCTTTACCGTGCGGGTGCTGGACCAGATGCCCAAGGCCACGCCCGGCCCCTACAACGAGGCCCTGATGGAGCTGGGTGCGCTGGTCTGCATCCCCGGCACGCCCCACTGTGAGGAATGCCCGCTGGCCGATTTGTGCCGGGGCTATGCGGCTGGCCGGGCGGACCAGCTGCCTGTGAAGCCCGCGCCCAAGGCCAAGGGCAAGGTGCCCGTGACGGTGGCGTTGATTGAAAGTGAGCAGGGATTGCTTTTGCAGCGCCGCCCCGCACGGGGACTGCTGGCCGGATTGTGGCAGCCCGCAGCGTGGGAAAAAGCGCTGACGCGGGACGAGCTGACCGCCGCACTGGCGGGCATCGGTGTACAGGCCGCGCTGGACGAGCCTCTGCCCCCCGCAAAGCACGTATTTACGCACAAGATTTGGAAACTCGGCGGCTGGAAGGGCACCGCCCCCGCCTGTGCTCTGCCCGACGGGTATGTCTGGGCCGCGCCGGAGGATTTGGCAGAGGTCTACCCCGTGCCGAATGCGTTCGGGGCGTATGTGAAGGCGAAGTGAGGGTGAGTTTCTCATGGCCATGAACGGCCAGAGCCCCTCAGGCCTCGCGGGCTCTGCTCGTTTGCCGCTATGTATAACCTCCCGTGGGCTGTGCGCCAGCCACACACCTCCCCGGAGAGGTCAAGACCGCTCCCTACAAACCGGCCGTGAACGACATTCCGTAGGGAGGGGTCTTGACCCCTCCGCGCCCGTGTGCGGTTAGCGCCCGTAAAAAGGCAATAGAGCCGTAGGGACCGCACATGTGCGGCCCGCAGCCTGCCCGTCAGCACCCGTTCCAGGAAAGCCGCGGGCGGCATATATGCCGCCCCTACAAGCCATCCCGCAAACGCCCGCCTGCCTTATACGTCCCGGGCCGGGCATGCCCGGCCCCTACAATACAACCAACAAAAACAGGAGCATCACCACGCACGGTGACGCTCCTGTTCTTTTTTACATAGTATGGCTTGCTGCGGTCACTCCAGGTTACCGGTCAGCAGCATGACAGAGGTCAACGCGGCTAACGGCGCGGTCTCGCAGCGCAAAATCCGGGGGCCTAACCCTACGGTCACAGCCCCGGCGGCCTTCGCGGCCTCGGCCTCCTCGACGGAGAAGCCGCCTTCGCTGCCGGTCACGATGGCAACGCGCTTGTACTGTCCGGGGTGCAGCACCTTCCGCAGGGGTGCGCCGCCGCCCTCGTAAAAAAACAGCACAACGTCAAAATCCGCAAATACTTTGCAAACCGCGGCAAAATCGTTCAGAGGCAGGGCCACGTGGGGCAGCATGGCGCGGCCCGCCTGCTTGGCGGCCTCGGCGGCAATGCGGTTGTAGCGCTCGTTCTTGACATCCTCTTTTTTCGGCGTGGCTACGCAATACCGGCTGAAAAACGGCACGACCTCGGTCACGCCCAGCTCGACGCTGTGGCGGATGACCTCCTCCAGCTTGCCCGCCTTGGGGTAGCCCGCAAACAGTGTCACGGCGCAGTCCGGCTCGGCCTTGCTCGTCGTGCCGTCGGTGACGGAAAACTCCACCCGCCCCGGCTCGATGGCCGTGACCGTGCCGAGGTATTCCAGCCCGTCCGGCCCGCAGAGCACGACCTCCTCACCGATTCTGGCGCGCATGACGTCGGCCAGATGGTGGGCGTCACTGCCGGTCAGCGCGGCGCGGCCATCGGCCAGCTCCCGCGTAAAATAACGATGCGGCATAGATCAAGCCTCTTTCTTTTCGCAGATGATGCAGACCCAGCCGCGCTTCTCCTTGACCTCGACAGGCTCGAGACCCGCGGCCTTCAGCCCGGCCAGCACCTCGTCCTTGCGCTCGTCGATGATGCCGCTGGCGATGAACCGTGCGCCCGGGGCCATGAGCACCGGCACATGCGGGGCCAGCGACAGGATGGCAGCCGCCACGATGTTGGCCGTGATGATGTTGTACTGGCCGCTGGCCTTGTCGGACAGGTCGCCGACGAGGACTTTAAAGAGGTCCGCCACGCCGTTGCGCGCGGCGTTCTCGCCCGCGGTGCGCACGCACATGGGGTCGATGTCCACGCCCTCGGCGGAGTCTGCGCCTAATTTCAGCGCGGCAATGGCCAGAATGCCGGAGCCGGTGCCGATGTCGAGCACGCGCTCCCCGCCCTTGACAAGGCTGTCCAGCGTCTCGAGGCAGAGCGAGGTCGTCTCATGCGTGCCGGTGCCAAAGGCCATGCCGGGGTCCATGACGATCCTGATGCGGTCCGTCCGGTAATCCTCCCAGCCGGGCACGATGGCGAGGCGCTCGCCGATGTCCATGGCGTGGTAGTACTTCTTCCAGGCGTTCTGCCAGTCCTCCTGCTCGACGCCGGTGGTGTTGAGCTGGTAGCCGATGCCGCTGTTTTTCAGCCGCTCCTCAAACAGGGGCAGCACCTCGGCGGGGTTCTCGTCAGGGGCAAGGTACATGTGTACGATCACGATGTCACGCGGTTTGTCCAGCAGGTCTTGTTCAATTAAATCAACGTGGGCGATCTCCCACGCCTGCTGCTCCAGGTCGCTGTAGTCCTCAATATAGATGCCGCCGTTGGCAACCATCGTTGCGATGGCTTCGGCAGTGTCGGCGTCGCGCTTGGCGACGGTGATGCTGATGTCAGTCCATTCCATGTGGGTGGCTCCTTTATAAATTGCTTGCGGGCGCATACGGAATGCGGCCCTACGAATAACGGGCGCGTTGTAGGGGCGGCCATTGGCCGCCCGCGGAACGCGGTGGCTGCCGCAATGTGCCTGCGGGCGGGCATTGCCCGCCCCTACATGCCCGTAGGGGCGGATTCCATATCCGCCCGAGAACTGCGCCATAACCCCAATTTTACCTATTATACCGTATTTTCCCCTATAATTCAATCACAGAAAGGAGAAATCCCTATGCAAATCACACGCTTATCTGCTGCTGAATGTGAGGACCTCTACCGCTCTGCCCTGCCGCGGGATTTCCCTGCCGCCGAGCTGAAGCCGTTTGCCGAGATTCAACGCCTGCTGGAGTCCGGCGTCTATGAGCCGCTCCTTCTGACCGATGACGCGGGCGCACGGATGGCCTATGCGTGGCAGGTCGTGCTGCCGGGCCAGCGCACAGCGCTGCTGGACTACTTTGCCGTGCGGTACGACCTGCGCGGCAGCGGCGTGGGCACGGCGGCGCTGGGGCTGGTCCGGGACTACGATGCCATGCGGGTACACGACCTGGTGCTGGAATGTGAGCACCCCGCCGAGGCTCCCGACCCGGCCACCGCGCGGCGGCGCATCGGGTTTTACCTGCGGGCAGGCGCGCGGGCCACGGCGCTGGAAAGCCGGGTGTTCGGCACGCGGTACGCCGTGCTGGCCCTGCCCTGCGGCGGTACGGTCCCCGACGCGGCGCTTTGTAAAGAGCTGCGCACGCTGTACAAGGTCATGGTGCCGCACCCGTATTATCGCGGGCAGGTCATATTTTACGGCAGCTAGGCACATACTACCCCCAAAAAGGGAGGAATGAAATGTGAAACTGGATCCCAGGCAATATGATGAGATGGTCAGCCGCGCGTCGCCGCCGTCGCCCGTGGTGCGGGACTGCGCGTGGGCGTTTTTGGTCGGCGGGGCCATCTGCACCCTCGGTGAGGCACTGCGGCAATTTTTTCTGATTTGGTACGACAAAACGCTGGCGGGCACGCTGACGAGCATTGCGCTGATTTTTCTGTCCGCCATTTTCACACTGCCGGGCTGGTACCAAAAGCTGGCCGCCAAGGCGGGCGCGGGGACGCTGGTGCCCATTACAGGGTTTGCAAACTCCGTCGTCAGCCCGGCGATTGAATTCAAGGCCGAGGGCTGGGTGACCGGTGTAGGCGCGAGGATTTTCGGCATCGCGGGGCCGGTCATCGCGTTTGGGACGCTGGCCAGCTTTGTGTGGGGCGTGCTCTACTGGCTGCTGGGAAAGGTGGGGTGACCGATGACGCGCAGAGGCGATACCCTGCTGTTTGACGCGCCGCCCACCGTGGCGGCCTGGGCCGCGGCAGGCGGCAAAAAGGAGAGCGAGGGCCCGCTGGCGTCGGCCTTTGACTTTGTGACGCAGGACGCGGCTTTTGGCGAGCAGGGCTGTGAAAACTGGGAGCAGGCCGAAAGCCTCTTGCAGCGCAAGGCCGTGGAGCTCTGTCTGCGCAAGGCGGATATTCCGCGTTCCAAAGTCGATATTGCGTTTGCGGGCGACCTGCAGGCCCAGTGTACGGCCAGCAACTACACGATGCGGGAGCTGGGCATCCCGTTTGCGGGCGTCTACGGCGCGTGCTCGACCATGGCGGAGACGCTGGGCCTTGCCGCGGTGTTTGCGGCGGGCGGCATGGCCGAGCGGGTCCTGGCGCTGACAAGCAGCCATTTTTGCGCGGCAGAGCGGCAATTCCGCACGCCGCTGGAGTACGGTGCCAAGCGCACCCCCACGGCCCAGTGGACGGCCACCGCCGCGGGGGCCTGCCTGGTGCGGGCGCACGGCAGCGTGGGCGTGCCGGTGCTGTCGGTGACGTTTGGCCGTGTGCAGGATTTTGCGGTGCATGACATCAACAATATGGGTGCGGCGATGATGCCTGCGGCGGCCTCGACGCTGCTGCGATATTTTTCGGCCACGGGGACAAGCCCGCAGGATTTTGACGCGATCTTTACGGGCGATTTGGGCGAGGTCGGTACGGCACTTCTGCATGAGCAGATGGCCAAAGAGGGGCTGCCGCTGGACAACCATAAGGACTGCGGCTGCTTATTATATGACACAAACAGTCAGAATGTACAGGCGGGCGGCAGCGGGGCAGGATGCAGTGCGGCGGTGCTGTGCGGGAAGATCCTGCCGATGCTGGCCGCGGGGCAGCTGCGCCGCGTGCTGTTTCTGGCAACGGGCGCACTGATGAGCCAGACCACGTTTTTGCAGGGGGAGAGCATCCCGGGCATCGCCCACTGTGTCGAACTGGGAGGTGCGGTATGAGCTACGTCTGGGCGTTTGTGGTCGGCGGCGCGATCTGCGTCGTAGGGCAGCTTTTTATTGATTACACGAAGCTCTCCCCTGCCCGGATCCTGACCGGGTATGTCGTGGCGGGCGTAATCTTAAGCGCTGTCGGGCTGTACAAGCCGCTGGCGGATTTCGCCGGGGCGGGGGCCAGCGTGCCGCTGCTGGGGTTCGGGCATTTATTGGCACAGGGCGTGCAGAATGCCGTGGATGAGTGCGGCCTGCCCGGTGCGTTTACCGGCGGCCTGACGGCGGCGTCCGGCGGCATAGCGGCCAGCCTGATTTTTGGCGTGCTGGCTGCACTGGTGGGAAAAAGTAAGGATCAGAACTGAGTGAGGAGTCAGGGGCGGACGCCGACCCCCTGAGAGGGGCAGACTTCCGGCGGCAACCCGCTGCCGGGCCATAATGGCACGGTTTCCCCGCATCAGTCAGCGGGCGGGGCCGCTGACTGCTTCCCCCGAGGGGGAAGTCATTCAAACAAAAAACAGGGATGCAGATTTCGGTCTGCATCCCTGTTTCTATATTGTTTTTACTGTGCGCTGGACCCAAGCGTGACAGCCAGCGTCAGCACCTTGCCGTCGCGCTCGACCTGGAGGTTGACGGTGTCGCCGATGCCCTTGTCCTTCAGGTAATTCTTCAAGGCGGAGGAATCACTGACGGCGGTGTCATCGACGGCCAGCACGCGGTCACCCGCCTGTACACCGGCGGCGTCGGCACCGCTGCCCTTTGTGACTTCGACAACGTAGACGCCCATTGTGGAGACACCCAGCTGCTGGGCGGTCTGGGCGTCGGTCACATCCATGATTTTGACGCCCAGCGCGGGACGAGCCACGCTGCCGTTCTCGATCAGCTGCCGGCCGATCTCCATGGCTGTGTTGATGGGGATCGCAAAGCCGATGCCCTCGGCCTCACTGTAGCTGGACTTGGCATTGACAATGCCGATCAGCTCGCCGTTCGCATTGAACAGGCCGCCGCCGGAGTTGCCCGGGCTGATGGACGCATCGGTCTGGATCAGCGTCATATCGTTGTCTTGCACGGTGACCTGACGGTTCAGCGCGCTGACGATGCCATCGGTGACAGTGTTGGACAGGGTGCCCAGCGGGTTGCCAACGGCGACGGCGACCTCGCCCACGGCCAGGGCGTCACTGTCGCCGATGACTGCCGGGGTCAGGCCCGTAGCATCAATTTTCAGCACCGCAATGTCGGAGGTGGAATCCTGACCGACGACGGTGGCGTCGTAGCTCTCGTCGCTGCCGTTCAGCTGCACCTTTACGCTGGTCGCGCCGTTGACGACGTGGGCGCAGGTCAGGATGTAGCCGTCCTGGCTGATGATGACGCCGGAACCGGCACCGCTCTGGACGTAGTAGCCGCCGAACCAGGTCTGGCTGCTGCTCATCTGCTCGGTGGTGATGGCGACAACGCTGGGCGAGACGACAGACGCGATCTGCTGCACGCTCATGCTTGTGCCATCGGTGCTGCCTGCGGCGGTGGCGTCCGTGCTGCGCTCTACCTGCTGGACAACCACCTGGTTGCCTGTCAGGCCCGCACGGCTGGCGACCACAGCGCCGCCCAGACCGCTGCCGAAGCCCAGCGCAGCCACGCCGACGCAGGCCAGCACGCGGAGCAGGACCTTGCTGCCCTTTTTCTTCTGGGGCACGGGGGGCTGCTGCGGGGCGCTGGAATAGCTGTAGCCGTTGTAGCCGCCGTTATTGCCATTGCCGCCGCTGAAGCTGCTGGTGTAGCCGTTGGAATCCTGCTGGGGATTCTGGCCGGACGTGCTGCCGGAATTGCAGGAAGAATAATCTGTGCGCGCCGTGTTGGCGGTGTTGACACCGCTGGAGCCTACGTTGGGGTAGCTGCTCTGTTGGGGCTGCTGGTTCTGCGCGGGGGCGCTCTGCTCGGGCTGCGGGTTCTGGCCGTTCGGCTGACCGCTGCCGGATGTATTGTTATAGAGACCGGAGTAATCGTATTCGTTGCTCATAGTGGTCGTCTCCTTTCGCTTTCTATGCCTACAGTATACAGGCTAATTGTGAAATAGGTTTCGTCAGAGAGTGAAAAGTATGTGAAAAACGGTGAAGATTATGACAATTTGCAGCGTTGCGCCGCACAATAAAATATGATATAATCAAATCATAAAACACATATAAAGGAGGCGTTTTCTGTGAAAAGGATGTTAAAGCGTATTTTGGTTGTGCTTCTGGCATTGATCCTGCTGGCAGTGACGGGCTTCGGCGTGCTGTACGCCGGGCGGCTGCGCACGGTAAACAGCATAGAGCAGATCACCGAGTATGACGACTATAACCTTTACCGCATGGATGTCAAGTATGATTATTCCATCGACGATGTCATCAACTACGGCATCACCGACAACCAGTCGATGATCGACGCGATTTTAAAGGAAACGCTTCCCCTGCTGCCGGTCCACATGAAAGCCCCGAACTATGGCTGCAGCGCCTTTGGAACGGTGTCCGATAGGAATATCCTGATGGGCCGCAATATCCTGATGGGCCGCAACTATGATTTCAAGTGCGATACCTCGGCCATGCTGGTTTATTGTACGCCGAAGGACGGCTACAAATCCGTGGCGCTGGCCGCGCTGGATAATATCTCGGCCAACCAGCCGGACATATCCATGGCGAAAAAGCTCGCCTGCCTGACCGCGCCGTTCATCTGTCTGGACGGCATGAATGAAAAGGGCGTTTCCATCGCGGTGCTGACGCTGGACAGCGAGCCGGTCAACCAGAGCACCGGCAAGCAGAAGATTTTTACCACCCTTGCTACCCGTCTGGTGCTCGACCGCGCCGCCACGACGCAGGAGGCTGTGGAGCTGCTGGACAGCTATGATATGTTTGCGACCTCCGGGCGGGACTACCACTTCTTTGTCGTTGATGCAAGCGGCGATGCCCGCGTGCTGGAATATGACCCGGAGCAGGAGGGCCGCCCGCTGCGCTGGACATCCATGCAGGCCATCACGAATTTTTACGGCTGCTATGCCTACATGGTGCAGCCAAACCAGAGAAACGGCATCTACGGCCACGGAAAAGAGCGCTATGACGCTATTATGGAAGTGCTGGCAATGCGCGATCCCGACGGGGATATTCCTGCGGATACCGCATGGAAGGCATTGCAGGCAGCCGCCCAGGACCCCAGCCCCAACGACGTGACTAGCAACACCCAGTGGTCGCTGGTCTATGACGACACCGACCTGACCGCGCAGATCGTCATCCGCCGCAAATGGGGCGACGTGATACACTACGACCTGAACACCAACGAAATCGACGGGTAATGCTATGCAGATCAGGCAGGAAAAAGGCTGCTACACTCTATATAAGGAAAACGAGGCCATCGGCACAGCCGACGTGGACGGCACGACCATCCTGCGGCTGGAGGTCGTGCCCCGGTGGCGCGGGCGCGGCTACGGCAGTTATCTGTTGAAAGAGCTTTTGCGCCAAAACGGCGGACTGGATCCAAAGCAGGCCACTTGCTTCACGGCTCCCCTGCCCCGGGATGCCGCGGGCAGGGCGCTGGCGCAAAAATATGGCTTTGCCCCGGACGGCAGCCAGCTGGTGCGCCGCCGCGTGCCCGACCTGTCCGCCGTGCAGCTCTGCCATGCGTTTTTAACCGCACGGCTCGCCCCCGGCGGGCTGTACGTGGATGCCACCTGCGGCAACGGCCACGACACGCAGTTCCTGTGTACGCTGGCTGGCCCGGCAGGGCACGTGCTGGGGCTGGATATTCAACAGCAGGCCGTTGATAACACAAACGCGCGGCTGGCAGCGGTAGGCTATGGCGCAGTGGGGCGTGCGGTGCTGCACGACCACGCCCGCCTGGCTGAGCTGGTGCAGCCCGGCACGGCGGACTGCGTGCTGTTCAACTTCGGCTGGCTGCCGGGTGCAGAGCATGATGTGCATTCCACGGCGGACGGCAGTGTGCCCGCCCTGCGTGCGGCGCTGGAGGCTCTGCGCCCCGGCGGCGTGTTGGCCGCGGTGCTCTACAGCGGAAAGGTCATCGGTGACGCCGAGAAGCAGGCCGCGCTGGCGTTTTTTAAGGCCCTGCCGCTGACGCAGTATACCGTGCTGGTCTGCGAGTTTGCAAACTGGGCGCAGACAGCGCCGCTGCCGTGCTTTGTGATCAAAAAGTAAAGGCTATACGTTAAGGCAAGCGGGCGGAGCCCGCGAGGCCTGAGGGGCTTTGCCCGTTCGCCGCAATAACAAAGATACCCCCGTCAGGCACCTGACGGGGGTATCTTTATTCTATAAACAGAATTTACGCCTTGACCTCCGGTGCGCCGCCGCCCAGCTTGGGGATGGGGCAATGGAGGATATACCATGCAAACAGCACGGACGAGATGCTCCAGGTCAGCGGATAGGCCCAGAACACAACGCCGATGTCGCGGATGAAGTGCAGCGTGACCGTGATGTAGGTGATGCGCAGCAGACACCAGACCGCCAGCATGACCATCATCGGCACGACGGGGCGGCCCAGACCGCGTAGGATGCCCGCGCAGCAATGGCTGAACGCCAGCAGGCAGTAGAACAGCGTGATGGTGTGGGCCTGCCGCACGCCGAACGCGATGACGTCGGCCTCGCGGCTGAAAGCGCCGATGAGCCACGGCGACGCAGCGTAGATGGTGGCGCCGACGACCTCGGCCATGAGCACCGAGCACAGACACCCGAACTTCATGCCCTTCTTCACGCGGTCCGGCCGGCCCGCGCCGACGTTCTGGCTGACGAATGTCGCCAGCGCCATGGCAAAGCAGGTCACGGGCAGGAAGGCGAAGCCCTCCACCTTGCTGTACGCGCCGCACCCGGCCATGGCCTGTGCACCGAACGAGTTGATGTTGGACTGCACAATGACGTTGGCAATCGAGATGACCGAGTTCTGGATGCCGGACGGCAGGCCCTGCACGATGACAGCTTTTAGCGACGGACCGTCAAATTTTACCTCGCTCCAATGCACGGCCCACGTCTCTTGGGAGCGCGTCAGCTTGGCAAATGCCAGAACGGCGCTGACCGTCTGGGAGGCAATCGTTGCGAACGCTGCCGCGGCCACGCCCATGTGCAGCCAGCCGACGAGGATCAGATCGAGCACGATGTTGATGAGAGAGGCAGCAATTAAATACCGCATCGGGCTTTTGCTGTCGCCGACGGATTGCAGAATGCTTGCACCTACGTTGTACATGACAACGGCAATTGAGCCGATGAAGTACATACGGAAGTAGGCGATGGAGTTGACGAGCACGTCGTCCGGCGTGCCCATCCAGCGCAGGATCTGCGGCGTTAAGATCACGCCGATCACCGTCAGCCCGACACCGGCCACCAGGCCCAGTGCCACGGTGGTGTGGATCGTGCGGCGCATTCTGTCCCAGTCCTTGGCGCCGAAATACCGCGCGACCACGACGCCCGCGCCCAACGATACGCCGTTGACAAAGCCTGTCAGCAGAAAAATCAGGCTGCCTGACGAGCCGACAGCGGCGAGCGCCTCGCCGCCCAGAAAGTTGCCGACGATCAGCGAGTCGGCGGCATTATACAGCTGCTGGAACAGGTTGCTGATAAAAATCGGCAGCGCAAACAGCAGCATTCCCCTGGCAACACTGCCCTGGGTCAGGGTCGTTTTTTGTTTTGTTTCCATAGTTTGCTTTCTCTATACCCATATCCTGAGCGGCAGAGTGCGGGCACCTATAGAATGCGCCCCTGCGGGTGTGATTCGTAGGGGCGGATTCCATATCCGCCCGCAAAGTGCCGTATGTTTACACCAATACGTCCTTAATCAATAAGCTCAGCCCGCCGGTTGCCGAATGGATAAACTCCACGGCGTCGTCCGAGCTGCACAGCTCGGCAGGAATCCTGATCTCAATGCCGGACTCGGTCTTGAAGCTGCGGCTTTCCAGTTTTTTGATGCGCGCGGGGGTCACGGTCACGCGGTCATTCTCCTGCACGCCGGTCTCGGCCAGCGCCTCCTCAAACTTGGGGGCGGCCAGGGGAAAATTCTCCCGGATGCGCTCGCGCACGTCCTCGACGGAGATTTGGTTGTCCACGGCCTGGTTGCGCACCAGCAGCTCGACGGCAGTCTCGGTGCCGCCGTCAAACGGGGGCACATCGTCCAGCGACTCCGGCTCGGGGTAGGCCTCCTTCACGGCGGCCACGGCGGTCTCGCAGACGGCCTTGAGCTTGGCTTTCTCCTGCAAAGCCTCCGTGCAGCCGAACACGCGGGTGGACAGGTAAAAGTCCTTCCTGTCGTCCAGCGTGAACTTCTTCTCGATCAAACGCACCGTGCCGTTGGCGCGGTCAATGAGCGCGGCTTCGTCGGCCTTGGGCGTGCCGGGCAGCAGCGTGCGCTGCGGCACCATGCTGCTGAACCGGCCATTGCCCATCAGCTCGGTGTGGTGGGTGTAGCCGGGGCGGTAGTTGAGCTTGAGCACGCCGTAGAACGGCACGCCGTCGGCGGTAAAGTCCACGACGGCCAGATCGCCCGCCGGGATGGCCTGATATTGCAGCATCTGCTCAAAGATGACGCCCGCAATGCGGCGGGACAGGTCGATGAAATCCTGATTCTGCGCCATCTCCGCGGCAAAAGCGGAGTCCGGCAGGAACCGGCAGTTCTTTACCTCGTCGCTGGCGAACGCGCGCTCAAGCGTGGCGGTGTAATACTCGTACAGGTCAGCGTCCATGTCCATGGCGCGGTCCGACAGAACCGGCTCCGATGCGCCGGGGTCCAGCAGATGCAGAACGACCTGATTGATTTTGACTTCCATAGAATGATAGCTCCTTAAAAATGGCAATATAAAATACTATACCACGATTTTCCGGGTTTGACCAGCGGCAGCCCCGGGCAAAATAGTGACGAAAGAGGTGATTTGTATGAACAAGGCCGAAAAAGAAACGCTGCTGCGCCGCACCGCACCCAGCCGCCAGAAGCAGGCACAGGAATATTTGCAGGGCCGCAGCCCCGGCACGATGCAGCGCTACGCCCCCGACGCCCACGCCG